>Ga0123352_10020070_pt1 | contig 10651 bp, 9 predicted proteins | sample TergutLab28metaG_FD_89700 | JGI IMG/M metagenome (GOLD analysis project Ga0123352, IMG submission 89700) | Labiotermes labralis P1 segment gut microbial communities from Petit-Saut dam, French Guiana - Lab288 P1 | ecosystem: Host-associated > Arthropoda: Insects > Digestive system > Gut ... | reverse complement strand
TTTTTTGTTTGTTTTTTTGTTTGTTTTTGTTTTTGTTTTTTTGTTTTTGTTTGTGTGTATGTGTGTGTGTGTGTGTTTTTGTGTGTTTTGGGGTGTATGTGTGTGTGTGTGTTTGTGTGTGTGTGGGTGGGTGGGTGAGTGTAAGTATAGAACCTGTTATCAGTGTTAAGTTGCCTACAACTAAAAATGTATTGCTAAAATATCACCAACAAATGTCCGTACCGTATGACTCTAACGTTCTGCATGACCGAAATTTAAAGCAAGGTGTAAAAACACTGCAGGAGTACTTAATTGTTCTGCACAGAATTGACATAACCGATTACAGCGAAATGGTGTACAATGGCAAAGCTGAAAGAAAGAGAGACAGAAAGAAAAAGAAAAAAGGGGGAAAGAAAGACGTAGGCCACAATTTACGCATTTCCTTTGTATATTTACTGAAATGTCATGATTTTACAGCATCCCTTTGCGGTGTTTGTGGATGTGGGGAAAGCAGGTAGCACCGTAAATAGAATTTTCTTCGTCGTGGAAATTCATGCGCCGTAAGCAAAAATAATTTACTTCTAAAAATAACATCTCCTCACCAGGTTAGCTGACGATAGGTTGGATGTTTCTGATCTGCTTTTTGAGGTGATTATAGGAGCTTCAGAGGCGGAGACTATTTGCGTCTGTGTGCAGTTGGCAGGCTTGTTTAAAGTGCACGAGAAAAACGAACGGCAGCAATGAGATGTAGGAGTTTGTGTGTTACGTTTAAGGAATTATGGCTAGATTTTGACTATATTATGTAGAGAACCACTCTGTATGCGTCATTTGCATGAGTGGATATAGTGGACTCATAGTGAGGTTAGGTGCGGCTGCCTGTATACCCGCTGGCCTTTGCTTCTCGCTCACAGACATAAAAGCTTAAAAAGCCAGTGCATGCCTCGCACACAAAACTGTAAAACTGGGTATAAATTTGTCCCTGTACTCTAAAATCATACGAAACTTAGCATGAAAGTAAAAACTCCTTGCCTACCTCATTGTGTAGCGTAATCTTTTAAGATTCCCACTTCGTATACGGGACGTCCCGGATTCACATCTCGGCCGCGAGACCGGCTTTCTGCCTGGTGTTTTGTGGTTTCCTTCAGGCCCTCCAGACATGCTGGTGCAATACTTTTAAGCAGACCTTAACCAGGCCTTAGCCTTTCAGTTCAAATATATAATCGTGTTGCTTTTCGACGCCACGTGAACAATACAGTTCAAAAACCTCACAGAAACTAGGAAGAAAACATAATCTCTCATTGTAAACACCGCTGTGCCGTCTCGAGGTAAAAGAGCCTAAATACGAGGCTCAGGAAGGGGGATTAATGAAAATACAGAGAAAGATTTGATTTTGAAATCGGCGGGCAAAAAGCAGCTTGCATATCGAGACGTGCGTAGATAGATAACACTTAAATGGATATTACAGAAGTAGTGAATACGATGGTCGTGTATAACTGGGCAAGAACACGTGGGTTCATTTCGAATTCATTTGTTTTTGAAAAGAAATCTCTGAGCTTTGTGAATCAAGTATGCCCCATATCCTACATAGAACTGTGAAGAAGCAAAATTACTACATGATGAGAAATTTGTTATTCATTAGGATGTACACTTCCTAGTCGCAATATTATTAAACTGCGTATAATTATTTCATAAATACAGCGCAATACTTGTATGCACTTATGCGTCGTATGCATGATTTTCTCTGCTGTAATGGATTTATGTCTGCTACTAATTAACATCACCGCTCAGGTCGGTGCCTTCGCGCAGAACGCGTGTACAGAACGTATCTGCCCCCAGGTTCAGTAATAGGTAACAGGGTTTTATTTACAGAAGATATTCCTCTAGGTCATGTGCTTATAGTAAGAACGGCAGAGTTTTTGTAGACCATATGGTTTTATTTGAACGCTATGAACGATATTGCTGTAAAATTTCAAATGTACATTAGCTGGCGCAGATGAATGATGAAAACGAAACTTCTCGCTGTGCGCAGAAGGACTGCACCGTGGATTACATTTTTGTATGACATGGCAGCCAACCGACTGGAAAATGGTCAGGGGAAGTTTTTGCAATAATCTGGACGGTGTAAAGTCTTTTTTGACCTCGAAGTTGCATTCAGCAAGGTGCCGCGAAAGTTGCTATTTACAGATCACGTGGTATAATATTCCATAAGGCTTAAATCTTGGTCCATACCACTGCAAGAGTCTCAAGTTTTGAGGCTTTATTGTCAGTAAATTAAATTGTTTGTAATGGTTCTTTTAGAACTCTGTTTCGTGTACCGTTATCGTTCTTAATGTGTGAATCATCTCTGTATGTGTGTTAAGCTCTTGTAATTCGTACAGTGACACTGATCCTTCTCTAATTCACGTACGGGTAGGATTTCAAGAACCGGGACCAGTCTCACATTACAGTACACAGAGGGCTTACAGTCTCTTGTTCCTAGGTCATATAAACATAAGAATATAGAAGCAAAAATAAGGGTAAGACTTATAAACATAGTGGACCTATGTGTCTGATTAACAGAATCAATAATAATAGTAATAATAATAATAATAATAATAATAATTATTATTATTATTATTAACTGCAATTGGGTTGTCACCCGGTGGCAGTGGTTATTTTACATGTATACAAGATACGAAATTGGTTGCTAATAAATTTAAGTCGGGGGGGCTACATGAGAAGCATGTAGTGGCAACTTGAAATCTTGGGAACCGTCTCAGCATTTGATAGAAATTCTCTCCTCATGGTGCACAAAGTTTCAACACAGCTATTTCTTGTTCCCGCCAATAGACACGATCCTGGGTCATTTTAATCAGGTTCACGTGCGCATTATCAGATCTTTCTTTCATTCTTATGACGCTGCGGCCCAACGCGGGCTATGGGCTCCTCATTCACGAGGTTTCTAGATCACACACGACGCATCACAGTCGGTAGGTCTGCTCTGGACGAGTTGTCAGATTGTCGCAGAGACCTCTACCTGGCAACACACAACACTCAAAAGAAACAGACATCCATGCCCCCGGCGAGATTCGAACCCACAATCTCAACAGACGAGCGGCCGCAGACCTAGGCCTTAGACCGCGCGACCACTGGGACCAGCCATTATCAGATCTGGTCGGAATAAATTCTAAACTTTTTGGCTGTGTTATTCAGTCAGTCAGTCACTTGAACTTAAAAGCTTACTTTTAACCTCACTTATGTCAAGGAAAGGCGAATGAACTCGAGGCGGTGTGTCTTGTCGATTAGTCTGTTATTACTGATAAGAACTGGTGCATTGTCTCACACTGGCTTCGCTGGGAATCACGGGTAGTTGAAACGAGTTAAGAAAATTCCGCATGAACTACAGCCCATAAGCTACTCTTTTCCGTATACAGTAAGACCTTGTATCCAACTTTCAGGAAATCTTACATGCGCTTGTTTCAGACAGGTTTCCTTTAAAGCAGTTGGTCTGCACTCACAAAGGATCTCTAAAGCGTGTTATCCATGTACTTGACATCAAAATCTCAAGTCAGGAATTTATGCTGCAGTTTAAAGTTGCGGAGAATTCGAATTCAATGATACTCTGTGTTTAGTAGAACCATTGTAATGTTGATATCGAACAGGCTTATTTTAAACTACTTTACTTATGGTCGTAAATGTGACTTTATATACATACTATATATATATATATATATATATATATATATATATGTGTGTGTGTGTGTGTGTGTATTTTTTAGCACTTTGATGTGGTTTTATGAAGCTTACGAATATTTTCATACATATATATATCGCTAGTGAATTGTTTCCACCCGCTCTTGGGTTCGAACCCTGGCGCGTGTCATCCGAATATAGAGAGATCTGAGTTTGGTATTTGACAACTGATCCAGTTTATGTAAATTAGAAAGAAGGTGCAAGTACATTGTTTTGTTAGCACGCATTTTCTTTGATAGGTTAAAAACTGGCTGGTCATATTGTTAAAGTAGAAAGTCCTGAGAAATTACAAGACCAGTCTTGTAACAGGCGTCAGCGTGGGAAATTATTAGGTCAGCCGCCTTCGATGTTGGGACGTGTAGCTCACTGCTTACCGTGATGACAACACAGGAAAATGTTTCAGTGACCCAGTTAGTTGTCCGAACCCCAGGTTTGCGTTTCGTTTCTCTTTTTTTCATGACAGCCCTAGTGGGCCTAGGCCTCATCATCATTGGGGTTTTGAAATTACACTGTTTTAAACACGCCACATTCGGTAGGACGTCTCTGGACGAGTGATCGGCCCGTCGCAGAGACCTAAACCTGACGAAACACACACACACACACACACACACACACACACACACACACACACACTACATTAAACAAGCAAGACATCCATGTCCCCGGCGGGATTCGAAACCGCAATCCCAACAAGAGAGCAGCCGCAGACCCACGCCTTAGACCGCGCGGCCACTGGGATCGGCTGTGCGGTTTATGGCTTTGCGAATTATAGCGCTGCTGATTAGCTCTGCGAACTCCAAGTGGCTGTATAAAGCGAAGTGGGGCAGGGTGGTGTTCATTCTGTTTCTTATTTATCGTATTATTGTGGATTATGCTGATTCATATTCTGCTTGTATTCGTGTTTTGATGTACATTTTGATTCTAATGGCACTGCCTAGGGGATGTACAGTATCACCGAACATTATACACACACACACACACTCTCTCTCATACACCCACACATCCACACGTGCGCGAAATACCATAACCCCGAAGGTATTACATCGATACATAATTGTGTTCAATTTGTGCTCTTGGAGAAATTGAAGTGGTAGTACCAAAGCAGATTATAGTACGTGACATCGAGAGAAGGGCGTTATGTGGGGATCTACGAAGCGGTGTGGACCATGCTATCTCACTCCTCTGTTCCCTCAGATGCGAGCATCGTGCGAACTCGTTGATTTCCTGAGCGACAGCAGCTGTTTTTTTAGCCTTAAGCAGGAGGACTTAGGGTAGGGCCGAGCCGGATTCAGCAGCACCACCATTGACAGATAAGCCGAGGTGAGTGGATGGGTGCAGTATCAGTCCTGTGGTAACTGTGTGGCGTACACAGCGATATGGAAAACACCTTCGATCGTACTGTGTGCCAAAGACCGCGCGGCTCGAGTCATAACGTAGGTCTGCTGTTCCTGAAGTCTTAGAATTCGATGCAGAACACTCGCATTCAGAATTGGAGTTATTACAGACACGCACGTACAGGATTCTGACAGATTCAACATAAAAGCCAACTCCCTTCATTCATTCTATGCTTCTATATCCAACTGCGAGTGAAACATCCCGCAAATACAATCAGCTGACTTAGGTGAACCCTTCTCCATTAACATTAACATTATTAGGGAGCCAACAGCAGCTGTCGGTAGAAACAAATCAATTAGGGCCTGACGGCGTTCATGGCGAAGTTCTAAAATTGGTCGGGGAAGTCACGATTGCGTACCGTGCGCGACTGCTGGACATACCGATTAAAAATAACAATGCTACTATCCCGAGTGACTGGCAAAGAGCCATAGTGATTCCTATTTACACGTAGGAAATCGATCGGTAGTCACTAAACTACAGATCGGTCAGCTTAACCTCAGTGGTCTGCAAGAGAAAGGAACACGTCATAGCAGGATACCTAAGGCAAATATATGAGTGAATGGTTATACGAAGGCCAGCATGGTTTTAGACCGGGATACTCGTGTGAAAGTCAGATAGTCACAGTTTGCCAGGACATAGCTGATTGCCTGGATGAGGGAGCCAGGATAGACGCGATAATAATAGATTTTCGAAAGCTTTCGAATTAGTTCCGTATGGTCGCCTGTTGACGAAAATTGCGGCCTCGGGCCTGGATTTTAGGGTAGTCGTGTGGGGGGTAAGGGAATTCCTTTTAGGTCGTACGCATTGAGTTAGAGTAGGAGGGTAATTATCTGAGGAAGTCAGAGTAACGTAAGGGGTACCACAAGGTAGTGTATTGGGTTCGCTTCTGTCCCTCGCGTACGTAAATGATATTTGGAGGAACACTGAGTCAACTATTAGACTTTTCGCAGACTACTGTATAATATATAGGAAAATCATGAATGACAGTGACAGAGAAAAGTTGCAGATAAACCTGGACAGATTGGGGGTTGGGCGGTAGAAAATGCGATGAAAATAAATCCAGGTAAAAGTAAAGCAGTAAGCTTCACGAGAGCTCGGGTGAAGTTTTCGCTAAATTATTTTTTGGGGGACCAAAGAATTCCGGAAGCGAGCAGTTGCCAATATTTAGGAATGATCATACGCAGTGTTTTAAGCTGGGTTGATCAAGTTAATTACACTGTAAAAACAAACCTGGAAGGCACTTCATTTCATACTGCGTATTCTCAAAAAGGGAAATAATAATACAAAAGTTTAGCTTACACGTCACTAGTGCGCCCGGTTCTCGAATATGGGCCTGCATGCTGGGACCCATACAGGGAAGGTCAGATAAACGCGTTAGACCATGTGCAAAAGAAAGCGACCAAATTTGCAAATCATAGGAAGCGCGCATTTGCTCCCTCTTGAAAGCGTATTGCAGAGAACGGGCATGGAAAGCTATAGGGGATACGTTACAAGGACCGTGCTACCTGAGCAGGGATAATCATGATAGGAATATTAGGGCCAGGAAACAAAGAACAGATGTCGGGAAATATTCCTTTGTAAATAGGACCATCATAATCTGGAACCAACTGCCTGCAGAGACGCTAATGACTTTCCCTTGTAGATGACATATTTTTAAAAAGAGGGTTAGGAACATAAGTATAAATGAAGCGATTTGGAATGAAGTGAAGTGATTTGAATGGTGATGATAAAACGTCTAAAAGTGGAGGGAAGTGAAAAATATGGAGTGAAGTGAATTGAAGTGAAGTGAAGGTGTTTGGTGGAATGTGTCTATTTTCACGGGTTTATAGTTATGTACTTTTTATGTGGATTACTGTACAGTATGTCTTACTGTTGTTTCAGTGTCTCATTGCAATTTGCTATATGTCGTTTGCTCTTGATAATGTTCTAATTTTTGTTTTATGTTTTTAATTATTCGTTTTATATTTGTTTTCTTGTTTTGTATGTTTTGCTTTCTATTTTGTGTGCTCTGTGTTTTCGTATTTTTTTGTGTATTGTTTCTCCCCATGCATATGGTTATCTACTTTCTGTTTGTGTGCAGTTTTACGGACCACTGCCACCAGGTGGAGACCCAACTGCAGTTAAGAAATGTCGCATATTGTGGTGTAAGAAGTTACACGCCCCTAGGACTGAACAACTATTTAAACAGTTTAGTGAACAGATGAAAGATACGGTGTGGACTGTTTGAAATCAAGTCACGTGTACCTTTATTCACGATTTTGACCCTGAATAGAAACATACACGGTTGACTGTACGGGCTTTCGTTTCGATTTCCTCGCTAAATGGGATGTGTCCACTGTGAAATGATTGCTCATGACTGGGTGCGGGGCAGATGTCTTGTGCTAATGAAGGGGCAATTCTTCGAGTCGTCGCTAGAGTCGATGTGTTTGTTACACGTGTATAGATGCGATGACTCATCGCAAGTGGAACCCTGTGCTGCGTAGCAACCTTTGCTTGCGCAGCTGCTGCTGCTGCTGCTACCACGGAAGGTACTGGCGTCTGCTGTGACATTGTTCTAGCGGGTTGGGTGTAGTAGGCTACATGTAAGTGAAGGTCATTAAGTTAGACTTTATAATATTATTCGCGTTTTTGGGTTATTCCCATAAACGTCCCGGCTGCTACTGTCTGTGCCGTGTATTTTGGCTTTATGAGAGAACCAGTTGTCTCTTCATACATGTCTTTAACTTTTTTTTTTTGAAGTGGTAACGATTGTGCCCTACGATTTAGAATGGCGCGTTTCGTATCGCGACAGGTAAAGAGATTGTTTATACTGAGGATTCTCGTCGAATTCTTAATCGCTTCGGAAATAACTGCGAGATTAGGAACCTCCGGTTTTTCCATGTCATTTTCCACTTAATTCACTGTCTGACGTCTCGACGCCGGATGGACTGTACAGTCTGAGGTAATGGCAGATGAACTATATGTCATAAAAAGGTAAATCAGTCCCATTACAGACCCGAGGTGTCCAGAGGGTTCCAGGAAGTTAAGGTTCCCAGATTACGTGACAGCCCAGAATGGTGGTAAGGTTGTCAGCCTTAGGCACCGGCCGTTTTTACCCCCACGAAATACTCCTGGTACTCATTTCTGTTAGAGGCTGAGTTGACTCCAGGGCCATAGTGCGATCGGAAGGATTATGCAAATAAAAAATTCCAATGACATCATCTGGAATCGAACCAGCGACCGTACGATTTGTAGCGCAGCACCTTAACCAATGTGCTACCGCGGTCCCCGAACTGTATAGCATATGACGTGAAAACATGGCTCGAAAATGTTTGAATGCGGGGTGCCGAGGAGACTATTTGGGCCTAAGGAGGAGGTTGATGAGGTTTATGGGAAGACTGCATACAGAGGAGCTTCGTAGATTGGTTTCTTCAACAAATATTGTTTGTGTGATCACATGTGATGGAAAATGAGATGCAGTACGCATACCAGGCATGAGAAGTCTATGCAAAATTTGTATCTGAAACCGAAGGGTTGTGAACAGTTGGCATTCATCTGTCTCAGGACAAGAGGTATTAGCGAGCTACTAGTGTACGTGGCAGTAACCGTTTGGGTACCTAAAAACGACTGTTCTTACTATCAGCTGGCTGCCTTCTTAATAACGACTCTGCTCTCTGACGTTATCTTAGCCGTCTTCTGTGATTAGTATGTTCCGACTCAATGAAGCAGAGCCATTCTTGAAAGGCTGATTGGCTGTCAAGAAATTGCCTGTTTCAACACTGGCCAGCGTTAAAGATGCTTGCTGACACCGTGCACGGTTAGTAATGCTGTATGTGGCCCGTAGCCTTCGCCTGCAGAGATGGAGATGGGCCAACACGCTTACATCGATGCTGGAGATGTTGCCGCTATACGCCGGCGCACGAATATCTCGTGTGTTCTAAATGTGAAGGCTGCTGTTTAATCTGGAAAGAGTTCGACCATTGAAATCTACATCCAGCGGCTAAATTTGGTTTGTAAAACACACTTCAGATACCTGCATATAAAAGGAGATAAACGATATGTGGGCAGACATCTCCGAAGATGAGATGGTGTGATAAGAATGAATTCGTGGCAGTATTGGATAGCTCAGTCAATGTAGTAACTAGGATACAAGTTGGATTCGGGGTTCGATCCCGGAGGGGATTAGAATTTTTTCTGTTTTGTACAGCGTCGAGACCGGCTGGGTCCTTCCAAGTCTCGTATTTACTCTATACCAGGATGCTCCTCTAGGGTTTCAAGCGGGCAGACCGAAGTTGTGAATACGTGGAGTTTTACACCCACTACCCTATATACGTTTGATAACTTGATGAACTGAACATCTTATTCTTGTGGGGGGTTATTAAATTAATACGTTCGCTTTTATGGAGTAGACCTCGAAAGTTATCACGTGCAGGATCGAGGAAGCGCTCGGAAGTACCAGTAAGCTGGATCTAAATAAAATACAGTGTGAGAGTGGGATCTGGGCGAACTGGCGCAGAATTGTGTCTACCGCTGGGCTTTGGTGTTATCGGAGCATAATTCATGTTCGTCCCATTTATCTATTCCTGCTAATCTTCACTCAAGTTGACGGTAATTCGCTGAGTTTACTTAAATGAACGTTGCTACATGTTCACCGTAATATAACTTACGATTTTATGGCGTTCTGGGCTATCATATTTTGTAGGATAATAAATTATTCCTGACGTTTGCGAGAAGAGTGGCTCCATATTCAGTGTGAATTCGGCTCAAGCCATTAAGGCGAGGTGTCGGTTCCCTCTGAGTGATCGCGTGTTAGGAAATTCCAGTAGACGTCACCGACACCTACAGATTCTAGTTAAAATTTGACATAAATAGCGGGCATTTCGCATGACGACCAGCACACATTGGCAGTATATCTCGCTAAATATTTATTGACGTGTAAAATGTTGCAAAAGCCCTGCGCCTCATACATAATTTTTGCCACGAACCTCACGGTTTTGGAGATTATAAAGTAAAAGTGAGTGTTACGAACCTCACGGTTTTCGAGATTACTTACTTACTTACTCCATGGTGCAGAGTCCTTCTTGAGAAGCTAACTGGTTTGCAGCTAGTCAAGAAATTCCTCCCATTTCACGGAACCCGAAGGTTCATTGCCACACTCACAAGCGTCCGACACCTATCTCTATCCTGGGCCAGCCCAATCCAGTCCATATACCCACATCCTACCTCCTGGAGATCCGTCCTAATATTATCCACCCATCTATGCCTAGGCCTCCCCAGTGGTCTCTTTCCCTCCAGCTTCCCCACCAAGACCCTATACACCCCCCTCTCCTCACCCATATGCGCCACATGCCCAGCCCATCTCATTGTTCTCGACTTTATCACCCGCACAATATTGGGTGAGGAATACAAATCATTCAGCTCCTCGTTATACAATCTCCTCAATTCCCCCGTTACCTCGTCCCTCCTAGGTCCAAATATTCTCCTCAACACCATGTTCTCAAACACCCTCAGCTTCCTTTCCTCCCGCAATGTCAGCGACCAAGCTCCACACCCATACAAAACAACA
>Ga0123352_10020067_pt1 | contig 10651 bp, 7 predicted proteins | sample TergutLab28metaG_FD_89700 | JGI IMG/M metagenome (GOLD analysis project Ga0123352, IMG submission 89700) | Labiotermes labralis P1 segment gut microbial communities from Petit-Saut dam, French Guiana - Lab288 P1 | ecosystem: Host-associated > Arthropoda: Insects > Digestive system > Gut ... | reverse complement strand
GTCCTGACCTGGCATCGTCCTTGGGGTCTTCACGGCCTTCCCAAAAACGCTGGACCCACTTGAAAACAGTTCTTTCCTTTAGAGCACACTCTCCATAAACCTGTTGCAACATTTGATGGATTTTGGGGCCATTCTTGCCCAGTTTCACAAGAAACTTGATGTTAATTTGTTGTTCAAGCTTTTGATCAATCTCCATTTTGACAATGCGCGAATACACGTTCCACAAAAAACTAAACCATGAAGTCTGTCCTTCTCCTACAGCAGTCTGGCTCCTACTGAAAGTCAACTGGGTTCTGTAGAGTGAGGAGAGCTGGAGGGGTGCACCACAAGTTTAACATCTCACTCCTCCTCTAACCTACTGCACGAACTTCTTGGACAGGCCACGTAGTATTCTGGACATGACTTGATGAATTTTTAATCATGTTCATGGACATCTTGCTTTAGTTCAAGCCATTAAACAGTTACAACATTTTAACTAGCCCTTTTCATAATTTTAACTTATTACTGAATTGCAATTATTAACCAATTTATCAACTATATTCTAAACAGTTACTGTATTCAGGTAAAATTCTTGTGTCAGCACTGGGAGACACATCTGGCATGTCCTCCTGCTTGAGGGAAAACACAATGTTGGCGTGCGCACACAACCACTGGTGTCAATGTTGCAACCTGAGACAGGCAATGGGAATTTTGTCATTTTTCCTTAGACATGCAGTGCAGGTGGTCTGACTGTGAAATTGATTCACATGAACAAAGTGTTCATTTGCTACGGTTCCACAAAGTATAACATAAAACAAAACAACAATGTAAAATTTTGTGGAGCAAAAGATATTTCATGAACAAGTGGTGGAATACAGTGTTCAAAAACACACTGCTAGTATCTAAAAATCATCTATGCTGTGTACGGAGAAATATTCACAGAAAGTGCAGTAGCTGCTTAGAAACTGTAGGTTGACACCATGAGACTTTTCAAAGAAACCAGGTAAGTGGAACTGACCGCACAGGGAAAACAGACTCTAAATTCTGAGTGCATCCCGGCACCTTTCACAATAATGTTTCTGTGACAGTTACATCGCTGTGGGATAAGTACAGAATAGTGTCTATGTTTGTAAAACCCACTGCGTTAGCAAGGTACTTAACGAGGCACGTGTGCATGTGATGGAATTCTCATACACACGTCTGTAGAATACTACACTAACGTTTGAATTAAGGGGCAAAAAAGTCCAACTTCTACAGTACTGGTCAATTATTTCCTTATGATTTTTTTTATCAAAGTCCTTTTCCCAGAGTCAAAGAAAAAAAAACTGATTTCATTCAAATTTTTCATTCCTCATGGAACTCTATTAAGTGAAAACCCACAATTTTTGAGAACAAAAAAATACACTTTCAAGCAGAAATGTGAATAAATATTATGACAGTTTCTAGCAACTGCAGCGTGTTATTTGACTTGTCCCAATGAAGTGGTCCACGCACACCCAGTCTGAGCACTGGCGACATTTCCAGTCCGTTTTTCTGTCCCTGGCTGTTGGACAAACAAAACTGAAATAGGTAAAAAAAAAAAAGATCCAGTCATATTTGAAAAGAAAATATAGCATACTGAAAAACAATACTCTGGCTGCATAATGATAACTTTGTTTCAAGAACAAATACAAAATTGGTAACATTGGTATTCTGCACCACCAAGAACTGCTGAAGAAAAGACCAAGCCTGGGTACACTTTGTAGCCAGTCGGCAACCTATTGGATAAAATCAAAGATGACCGCAGTATAATACTGGCGATTCAGGTCTACTGCGATACGAACATACGTCATCAGACGAGTGTCTCCTGACCAATCACCCAATAACACACAGTATCACATCACAGTCGACCTGAATCCTTACAAACAAGCCCGAAATCTCACATTTTAATGTCACTTCTTTCTGACTTCCTGCACTCTTCTGCGGCAGATGGCAGTATCTGCTGTGTAGCAATTCATGTAAACACAATATTTTCTGACAATCGGACACCAAAATCTGAAGTTACGTACTTTGGTCCACATCCCCTTCTGCTGTGGAGTTTGTTTTCTCCTGAATTCATGTCCATCTCTTACCATAATAATATTGTCTTCTGAGTTGCAATAAAATGCAGCCTGGTACACTGACACCAACACTTCAAAGATATACACTGTTTCTATTTTCAGGTCAGATATGCCTTTACGCATTTGGACACTGTGTAGTCTGGGTGATGGATAAAATATCTTGGAACAATCTGAAGCACTTCTACCCTTCAGGTGTCCCTCTGAACTGCTGATACCCATATATCACCCTAAACAGTGTTATAACCCAGTATCAACCATAAGGGGGGCTGTGATAGCTCAGTCAGAATAGCAAATCGCTGGTCTGGGGATCGAATCCTGGTGGGGGTGCGATTTTCCACACCCATCCAGACCGACCCTGGGACCCACCCAGCCTCCTATACAATGGGTACCGGGTCTTTCTTGGGGGTAAAGCGGCGGAGGCGTGGCATTGACGACCCACCCCCATCTAGCGCCAAGGTTGAAGGAAGAGTAGAGCTATACATCTGATCCCCCTCTGGGTTTTTGTGGCCTGTTCTAGGGTGAACTTTACCAACCATAACAGGAAACGTCAGTACCTACTTTCACCACACCAGATGCAACACAAAACAAACAAATACTGCAAGATAATGTGCAACCACATGTTCTTGCAACAGATTATCTCCCTGACTCATAAAGGTTTGTACTATTTGCTTCCTTTGTGTATCTGGAGATGCCTTTTGAGATTACCTTTACGTGAAAATGACATAGGACACATGTTGCAGTGGAACGGTTTCTCACCAGTGTGCAATATACTGTGAGTTTTGAGGTGAGCTTCTTGAGTGAAAGCTTTGTTACAAATCTGACACACATATCTCTTCTCTCCAGAATGAACGACCAAATGCCTCGTCAAAGAACTCATATACCGGAACGGCTGGCCACAGTAAGCACAGATATATGGTTTATCTTTGAAACGAGTTTTGCTTCGGCATATGCCTAGGAAACTGTTGGCCTTGTAGTCTCTCACACACCCACAACGTTGAACTTCGTTACCTGACACGAGCCTTCGGTTTTGTCTGTCCTCATACTGCTTTTCATGATCACATGATGAACACTCTTGTTCAGAGCTGGAGAAACTAACACTGTGAGTTTCTGTGTACTTATTATCAGGAGTCAACCTGTCCAATCCTAGAGGTGCCAGTAAATGCACACCAACATTGTTCCCAATAGCGTCTTGGTAACTGCTGCCAGGCACATTCATGCCACTGGGGTCTACTTCAGACATATCATCTTTCTTCATAATAAGAGGCTAGAAACGAAAACAACAGCATCAGTTTGCAACTGGTAACTCTCTCTGTAAAAATCAGACTGTGAGCACTAAACCAACTTGGTGTAAGAAATATTTCTGCGTCACACACAACAAAGGGGGCACGCGGTGGCGCAGTTAGTTGAGGCACTGTGCCACAAGCTGGAAGGTCATGGGTTGGATTCCCGATGGTGTTATTGGAATTTTTCATTGACATAATTCTTCCAGCTGCACTATGGTCATAGGGTTGACTCAGCCTGTAACAGAAATGAGTACCAGGAATATTTCCCGAGGGGTAAAGGCGGCCAGTGCTTAGGGCTGACAACCTTACCACCTTCATGTGCCAACTGTCTCGAAATCTGGGAGCCTCAACCTCCTGGAAACCTCAGGGCCTGTCCAGACCTGGAATGGGATTGCTTTACCTTTACACATTACAAATGAAAGTCTTGAAGAATTTTTATCAACTAATTTCGCACACAGAGGTTAGGTACAGCCTCGTCATTTTTCAACACAGTCAACTGCATTCGATGCGTGTCCTGCAGCACTCCACCGATACACTGACTCCTCATTAAAAAAATTCTCTGGCTACATGCATTGCCACTTGTGCATTGCATCTTACATTTGTTCCCTGTATCAGCAAGTCTTTCTACTAACAGCCTCCTCAAGAGGCCCAGAGATATGGTAGCCACAAGAAGCGATGTCACGCAGTATGGATAGGAGTGTGACACACTGAAACTGAGTGCCGTTGATTTCAACTGTCACACAGGCAGTATGTGGCCTGGTGCCAACATGCTGCAACTCTGAGCAGCCCACAATGTGAAGTTCTCATGGCTGCTCTCAAAGGAATCCTAAGGCAACTACATGAAGCACTCGTTTCTGTGGCTGCCCTAAAGTTGCAGCGTTTTCCCATAGATGCCTGAAAACAGAGTGGGCCGGGATAGTTCAGTCAGTATAGCGACTCGCTATGGGCTGGATAATCTGGGTGTCGAATCCAGGTGAGGCGAGATTTTCCGCACCCATCTAGACTGACCCTGGGGTCCGCCCAGCCTCCTATACAATGGGTACCGGGTCTTTCCCAGTGGTAAAGCAGCCGGGGCGTGGCGTTGACCACCCGCCCCCATCTATTGCCGAGGTTAAGCAGAGAGTAGAGCTACACCTGTACTCCACCTCTGGGCCTTCGTGGTCTGTTGTAGGGTGAACTGTATGTTTACCTGTACCTTGCCTGCATACAGAACATTTTGCATTCTGGTGAGCTGGGATGGTGCCATTCTTTGCATGCCCTCTTCATTTCAGACTGCAACTAGTGGACACAGCCTGTTCTTCAGTAACTATGTACTTCAGAAAGCTGTCTCCTTCCTTTTTGTGTCACAAAAGACTTTCTGATCCAGTGAAGAAGTGAAAGAAGTAGTACAGGACTGTCTATGCATGCAACAACAGTTTCCATTTTTAAAAGGACAACAGGTATTAGTGGAACACTGAAGGACATGCGTAGAAAGCAATGGGGAACGTGCAAGCTAATGACACAGCTGTAGTGACCCTATCTGCATGAAATTGGCTGATAAAACACTGTTCAAGTTTTCATTTGACTCGTTTTCATATATAGAAATTGAACCTCTATCTGGCTTATTCTAACAGGTTCACTAGGGAAAGTCCCTTGTAAACCCAAGAGTTTAGAAAGAGAGTTAGGAAAGAAATTATAAACAGGGCAAAATGAAAGGAATAGAAGTGTGGCAAAAATCATCTAAAAGTGCAGTGAAGTGAAGTGAGGTGAAGTGTAGTGATGTGAGGTGAAATGGAGTGGTAGGAAATTGAAGTGGGGTTAAGACAAATGAGAGGGTAGTGAAGTGTAGTTGGATGAAGTGTAGTGAAGTGTAGTGAAGGTCTTAGGAACAGTGTGTCTAACATTATTAGAAGATATATAGATCATATTAAGCTTTCTGCTTATATGGCTGTTTCGTTTATCACATTCCTCCATGTTCTTTTGGTTCCTTTATTTTATCTTGTATATATGGTTGTATGTTTTGTATACTTTTGTTTTATTTTGCAAATTATATATTTTGTATTGTTATGTTTATGTATTCTTATTGTTGTGTATGTTCTGTTCTGTGTATTCTGTTTAATTGTTGTTCTGTGTACTGTTTGTGTATAAATGTGTACTGTACTGCTGCCACCGAGTGTCAACCCAATTGCAAGTAACAAATATATCATATCACAACATTATGCAATTACGCCAGACCTGTGTGAGCGGCAGACGTTCGTCATGACCAGCGCAGTACTTCTGGAGGGCCAAATCTGATCGCTCTACCTGCAGTGTGAAGTTGTAACAGATGTTCACCAAACTGACACACTGCTCACACACAAGTGTTGGAAGGCCATCACCTGGCTGGATCTAGAAAATATTAAAACAACATACAGAGTGAGATAATAGAGTCTTCATTCGATGAGACCAACATCACTGGTAACTTCCTGTCGACTCACATATTACATAAACTACAGTGAAATCAGTGGCTGGACACGTGCTGGAACAGCGGAAGGAAATGATGAAAGGTGTGTGTGTGTGTGTGTGTGTGATACTGAATGAGGACACTGTACCTTTTGATGGTCTCGTACTTGTTTTCCCTTCCACTCAGTCAAATGTGCAAGGCAACAGCACTTACAACACAGCAATCCCTTGGTCTGTGGGCTCCATATATTCCTCAAAAACTATATGAAAAAAAAGAATCTTAAAACTAAAATAAATTTCCCATTAACCCTTTACAGATGAAGCACAGACCGCTTCATTTAAAGACCCAGTCCGTACCGCGCAGTAAACACTTCATCTTGGTTATAAAAACCAGTCAGTTTATGCTGTAAGTGGCACAAGTCGCTGTTTGTTCTCAGATAAATCCAAAACACATAAATACAGTGTGGACACAGCGTACAGTTGTTGAATGTTAAATTGGTGGTGCATCACGTGACCAGTAGGCTTTAAGAGGTTAATTCCCAGGTTATAAATTTTAACCAGCTTCAGAAGTCAAGAGTTCCGCCACAGTCCCACACAGCTCACCTTAACACAACAAACAACAGCATCGAGTACAAAAATTATCCACCATTGCTCGGTTACTGTACTGAAATGACATTCTGGTCGTTAACCTGAGGTTTGTCCATGCTTTTTCCTCAGTTGTAATGCAAATGCCAGGGTATAACTTCCAAAGACAGGGCATGGGCCTGCAGTCTTCCAAGTTAGGCGATAATTTTTATGTGGTTAGTTCATCATTAATTGTAGTTTGACCACTCTGGGTCTGAATCCCAGAGAGCCTTCAAACCAAAGTTGTTAATTGTGTTGTCCTATGTATTGTTTGTGCGTAAATGTATACTGTACTACAGTCACCGGGTGTCAACCCAATTGCAGTTGACAAATATACGAAAATCAATATAAATAATAGTTACATTAGTAAAGATGCATGGAAAATGTAAATAAATAAATAAACAAAAAAATAAAAGGTGCCATCCTTGCCATAAATATCAAACACAAAACTTCCTCAGCATTTAATTGCTGCAAAATGATTAACAACAAGACCAGCAAACTTCACAACAAAGGTACAAGAACAATGAGAAATGCCATAATGCTGCTGCTTCAGCACAGACTGCTCAGGGATGGAAAAGAAGATATGGACCACTCAGCACTTGAAATTGAAGCTACTGTGTTCCTGTGACCACAGCGGGAAAGAGTGACACAGATTACATGGACCTGAAACCACAATAGAACTGCTGTGCAAACCTCAAATCTTGCACCATGTACACTACAAGCCAAATATGAAGACATATTTCCCTTATTCCACATTAAAAAAAAAATTGTACTACAGGTAATTCCAGAAAATTGTGGTTTTTACTGAAAAAAAAAAAAAAAAAATATATATATATATATATATATATATATATATGGAAATCTTACCCTTCAACAATTCTGTGAACAATTTCATAACAAAACTGACACAACTGATGTTGACCTGACCACTAAATACATGTTGTACGGAGGACAAAAAACTGTGATGGACAAGAATCTGGTACGATTTCAACAAGATGTAACAGATGGCCCAGATCCAACGTATAAATTTTGCTATATACTACAGTAACATGAGCATGTTCAGGATGTGAGGGGAAATCCATATACTGCAGATTCAGTGTACTACAGGGTCACCTTGCAAACAGCTGGGACAGGGAGAAAAAAAGGGGTTTGTAGGCAGCAGGAAGTCAACACTGTTAACCTTTTGATGTCTAATGTCAACCGCACCGCTAACCTCTAAAGTTGCATTTTACATATTTATTCAACAAATACACGTACTGAATATTTTAAACATGGTATACACTCTCCGTTTCTTTCTCTTCAAAATGCAGTTTGTTTCGTAATTCTAACCTATTTGGTTCCTGTATTATTCACATTTTATATACAGCGTGTGCTAAAATAAAAAAAAATTCCGGGCACCAAAAGGTTAAACAGTTTTAAAGTTGTCCATTGCATGCACTGCTATTTCTATTACACCAACTAACTGCACAGTATTAATTTATATTATTGTGTTAATTAAGACTGTGCACTTCGTTGGTGTGACAAACGGTGTACTGCGATTGCTAAAACAGTATATGTGCCATGACAATACACAGTGGCCAACATAAATATGTGTTCAAAATCCATTAGAAGTAAAAGGCAAATGGGCCTGGCAGTAGGCTGGGAAGCACAAAATGTTCAACTATAAACATTATATTCCAGCACAAATGCAACTGCCTACACTTGTATTCCAGAGATAACTGATATTCTGATTCACTGAGATTTTCCCCAGACACTATGCGTAAATGCCATACTCATACACAGGATATAAATGCTTACTTCCCAGTCCCCCCACACACTGTACATAATCATCCACTCACATCACATGCTTACTTCCCAGTCCCTTCCCACACACTGTACATAATCATCCACTCACATCACATGCTTACTTCCCACTCCCTTCCCACACACTGTACATAATCATCCACACACATCACATGCAGCACTTCCCAGTCCCTTCCCACATACTGTACATAATCATCCACTCACATCACATGCTTACTTCCCAGTCCCTCCCCACACACAGTACATAATCATCCACACACATCACATGCAGCACTTCCCAGTCCCTTCCCACACACTGTACATAATCATCCACACACATAACATGCAGCACTTCCCAGTCCCTTCCCACACACTGTACATAATCATCCACTCACATCACATGCTTACTTCCCAGTCCCTTCCCACACACTGTACATAATCATCCACAAACATCACATGCAGCATAACCACAGTCTGTGAAGAAACCATTCCATATTTTCAAGCACAGATATGCACACAACATGTGACATTCAGAACACCAGTTTGACTTTCACTTTTCCTACAAACAATACACAATTTCACTAGCATTAACATGACTTCAAAGTGTTCAATAGGAGAAGCACTGCAGCCTAACAGACACACTGATGCATTCGATGCCTTGTGCTAAAATATTTCAAAGCAACACAAAATAAGGTTCTACTATTGTATGCCACAGTACAGACAGTAAAATAATTCTAAAAGAACCCTACTAGAGCCCGTGACATTGTACCAAATGATATGAAACACATCAGGCACAACGTAATGAAAGTACAACAAATACTGTGGTCGTATCAGCTGTAAGAAGTGTCTACTTGCTGAGCAATAAAGTGACGTGTCAGACAGCATAAAAGATCAAAGTGGCCATAATCCTGTACAAGAATATAAAAGGATATTGGTGACACTATAAATGTCCTATAGCAATAATACTTCTTGAGTTTCAGTTTATACACCATTCAGCTGTAAGATGAAGGGGATAGAGAACTGGGGGCCACAGAAACTGTCACAGCCCATCTTCTGATCATAGTAAAACAATAAAAAGTGGTTCTGACATTTCAAAGGAACATGTCACGTCCGTCCTCAAAAATGTGAGGTCCATCAGGAACCTGTAGCCTTTATTGACCTTAAACCCTTGAATTAGAAGGGGACATGTTCCTTTGAAACAACAGGAATCATCAAAACAGTGATGTGGTGTCTCATTCTGTACGAGAAGAATTCTCAATTACAACACTGTGAAAACCTCACAACTTGCATACTCTACACATTTCTCATTCTTTTTCCCTGAAATAAAATCAATTTTATAAAAGACCACATTCATTATGCATCCAACATATTACTGTCTAACACTACAACATAACTTCTCTCTGGAAGTACAAAGAAAAGACTGTATACCATAAACACAACGCTGTGCCAAACTCTAAAACAAATACACTAAATAAAAATATATGCAGAAGCATTACTTCAAGTAATTAAACTAAAGACTCATTCCCATGACAGCCACCCCATATTTTTGTCTGCCCCATGCCTTCACTACGCTTGCTATCCAACTGCGTACTAAATAACTAACAGCAAAATTAACTTGTATTTCCCACAAATTCAGCTGTCAAATATATCACCATTCTATAGATATTTTAGTGTTCAAAAATTAAGTGAGCCAAACAAAATCCACTTTTATTAGTGCTATAAATATGCTTTACTTTAAATGAATACCACAGACATTTCTTTCCTACATACAGCAGAACGAAATGTACTCAAAACACAGCCATTTGCTATGGATATACAAGGACGTGGTCCTTTCTCATGATTCCTTTTATTATTCTTATTTTGCTGTTTTGTGTCTTTTTTTTCCCCCTCCCACAATTCCAAAGAAAAGAAGTGAGAAAACACACACAGCAGTTCCACACAAGATGTGTGCTTGCAAAATCTCCAGAGTATTAAAATTTATTCACCATTTCAGTACATAAATTGTTATACTATGATGACAAATACGAGGGTTATTCAGACAGTAAGTACCGTTTCGCTGTAAAAAAAAAATTGAGTAACGTTTCGTATAAAATGTTATCATTATCAGATTCTACATTCTTCAAACCATTTTTCCACATATTTGTCGCCATTATTGAGGCACTTATCGTAGCAGGGCACAAGTTTTTGTATACCCTCCACATAGAACGCGGCCAACGATAACCGAAATGACTACTGACAATGTCATAGAGTAGAGTCCTTGAAATCTGAGGAAAGTGCAGGGACAGATCAGAAATTGTGAAACGTCTGTCATCACGCACTCTTTTGTTGACCTTACGCACCAAATCATCATTCACCAAAGATGGACGCCCACTTTGCGCCTCATCGTGCACGTTCTCTCGTCCTTCATTGAACATCCGAACCCATTTCCTAACCATGCCATCACTCATCGCATTGTCACCATAC
>Ga0123352_10020066_pt1 | contig 10651 bp, 7 predicted proteins | sample TergutLab28metaG_FD_89700 | JGI IMG/M metagenome (GOLD analysis project Ga0123352, IMG submission 89700) | Labiotermes labralis P1 segment gut microbial communities from Petit-Saut dam, French Guiana - Lab288 P1 | ecosystem: Host-associated > Arthropoda: Insects > Digestive system > Gut ... | reverse complement strand
TCTCTTGAACCAGCGGTGATCCCAACCGCCCAGGCTTCAAGCTTCACACTGCAGTACTTTCCGTATTATGTGTAATGTTCCAAGTATAGCTGTCTTTTGTAGTGAATCTATCGAGTGTTTTCCAGGTACAGCTTCCAAATTTTCCTTAAGCTTGTCGTTACTATTCCAGTGACTCCAATTATTACTGGTATAACATTATTATTATTATTATTTCGTGGAACCTTAAGTTCCTCTATCTTGCTCTCCAACTGATCTCAAACTGAGTCAATGTTATACACTTTTGATGGCTGAAATTAGGTTTAAGGGTGACTTAGATTGCTGGAACTTCAAAGGCAGAAGGTTATAATTCCTATGGGAACATGAATATTCTTTAGTGTCTTTTTGACATCTTTCCACCTTGCTTGGGTTCGATCCTACTGCACGTCCTACGTCAAACACAAAAACCATTAGAACTTTTTACACTTAGATGATAAGTCAACAAACGCACGTTTATCAGTCTCTTTAACCACATGTTGTTATTCTTCATTAACATGTTTCAGTTAATCCTGTGACCATCATCAGGATGTCTTATAAAAAGAATACAATCAATACACAAAAATGTATGATAAAACCACTTGGTAAAACAGTTGATTGTTTTTTAGCTTCCTATGATCATAAAATATCAAATGCACGGGCAAAGAAAACACAGAAGCCATTAGGACGTTTGATTCTCTGATCGAGATTCAAGCCGTGTGTCGGATAAATTCTCAGTAATTCGAAAGAGCAGCTACTTCTGAACTCACAGCACGTTCTAACAAAGAAGTATGTTGCCGCAGTCTTTAACTAAAGATCTCTAATGACGTGTAGAGAAACACAAGGTAGGGAACTTAAGGGACCTGGAGAAATGAAGAGCCTGGCGTTTCAAATGTAACTACTGGCTACGTGAAGTAGTAAAATTGTTTCTAAATGTAAGAACAGATGAACTGTGTGATCACGTGATGCCTACAAGTGTTTAAGGAGATAAGATCTAGGGTTGAAGAAAATAAAGAGATAAATTAGGGAGAAACGTGGACCCGAAACCATAAGGGATACTAAACTTTAAATCATGAAATCTAAATTGCATATAATAAACCCAATTATATCTGGAAGTGTAAAGACAGACGGGCCAAAATGTTTAAACGCGAAAAATGATTAACTGCTGAAAGTCAGCTCAGGTACTGGCAGGCGAAATTGCTAAGGAGCAAAACTGGCATCAGATAAACTGGTAGGCAATAAATTATATACATTTTTAGGAATCTCACAGAGAGGTCAATTGGGGTGCTGTGTGTTAATGGGTAGGGAAATCCCACACCAAGTTCGAACGTTGTCTGTAAGAACAGGGTGTTTTGTAATTTGTTGCTTACGTTCCTTAATTAGGCGATGCTCAGGAGAGGTCAAACTTTTCAATTCCTTCATTCCTCTGCCCTGTCGGGTCACAATTCCCTCCTTTCCTTCTTCGCCATTATTCACTCTACCTACAGGCTGTTTTCAAATATGTTACGGCCCTCAAGTTCTATCACCCACTGTCTTTCTTCTTCCCATGTTTCACTCATTTAAATTTCCTTGTATTATCAATTCTGCCGCCGTTCTAATTTTCCGTTCTTTCTCTTACTCGACTTGTTCAATTTTTTACTTCTAATTCTCCTTTTCACTTTATTTCTCTGTACGATGATCAACTATTCGCCTTACCAAACGGCGTATACCAACTTCAACGAAACTGACCTACTATTTAAGACACGTGTGTGCAATTTCACTTACTAACATCCGTAGTTAATTGGTTAAAGAAACCAAAAATTTAAAACAAAAAATCACAAGTATGTTGGTGTTGCTGGTGTAAACGTTTAATAATTGACACCGGTAAATATTCCGAGAAACGGCCGTAACCCTGACGTCGGCACATCGATTACGCGTGTCTGCCCCGAAGGCAGTGACCACGAATTGCCCTACATTGACTCCAGACAACATGAGAATCCTGCCAGAGGCTGATCGAGCACAGAGCAAAGTGTGCGTGCGTGCGTGCGTGTGTGTACTGGGGGGGGGGGGAAACGGATCTGAGTGATCTGAGTACCCCGTTTACGTCATTCACACTGATCATCAAAGTGGTTCAGTCCGAAAAAGAAGCAAGTGGAAATTGCTCTGTCTTTTTCTATAAATCAGTACAGGCCAATATGTGGGACGGCGTAAGTAGGGCCGTAATGAAATGGACACAGAAATGAGATCGTATTGTTGCTTAAATTTGAACGCAAAACCAATAATTAATAAAAAGCCGCGTTAGTAAACTTCAAAACGCCTTTCCAGCGCCAAAAAATTTGTGTCAGGCTGTACACGGCAGTAAATGATGACTTGGGAATGGCACACGAGCAATCAGCAGTAGCTGCCACATGCGTTTCTTGCAACTGTGTTTATCAGTGATAATGACCTACATAGGGCCGAAACATGTAGCAGACTCTAATAATATGTAATAATATTGAAAACAAACTACCATTAGTGTATTTAGTTTGACTTTTTATGTATACGGATATTATGGAACTGTGTGAAGTTAAAGAAATTACTAACAGAAACACCCCCCCCCCCAAAAAAAAAAATATTTGAAATAACACAAAAGTTGTAATCTTACCTTTCATTTTCTTCAGATAGAGTCAATAATCAGGAAAATGTCAATACAACCGGCGCATTGCAATATGACATCGACGTCAGCAGGCCTACATGATTTGAAAATGAAATATTCAATGCTAAATTTCCATATTCTGACAGGAAACTGAGTGACTGCTTTTGGATGACTATGGATATCAAAGAAATGTTCTGAATTGTAGAATGATGACAGGTAGAGAGGGGGAGGGGGTACGGCGCTCTCAGTTTCTAATATCTTATAGCAGCGACAATCGATTAATTACATACGAGTAGTGAACGTCGTCGAAACGCCACTGACGGGAGAAAACAGAAGTAGGTCTGGTCGTAGAAAAAGGCTGCACTGCTATTCTGCCCATCATGCAACCCAAATGGAATGGTGTGGGCTCGAAACCGGGTCTCCGTGGTGAAAGGCCGGTGACCAACCGCCTGAGATACAGGATGGACGCGAAGTTGTAACAAAGACGACATGTAAAAAATATTGTAGACATGGATACGACCTCAATAAGCTAAACGAGACCAATTTCTTGACCTGCTAAAGAGCAAGACAGGCTGAGATGCTATATTGGCTATAGGAACGGGCAAATGAAGTTAATTTCTAGGAGAGACTTATGTCACTCTTCAGGTAAAGACTCTTAGCATGGAAAGACGCCGTGGGTGTGCTTGATGCTACAGCAAGTAGCACACCACACACACACACACACACACACACGCAGTGGAAGCAAAGTAACACTGTGCGCACGTACACGCATCGTCCCATTTAACCCGAACTATCTAACGGTCCTAATTCTGAATCGTAAGATAATCTCTCTGCTCAATTAAAATGTAACCCTTGCAGAAAGATAAATCCTGAAGTCCACCGATGAATCAAACATTTTTTTTAAAGAACTCACCTCATAATTGTACTCAAAACGACCTAATTATTTGTGCGCATCAAAACAACTCTCCTCCAGGACAGATAAACGTACTTAATTTGCACTCAGTTCCAAAATTGCTCCTACCATCTTTCAACTGTTTAGACCACAGAAGTTGCTGCAAGGACCTAACGCTATTTCTGCACTTCTTCCACACAACAAACTACTATTTACATATTTTTCGGCATTCTAAAAAAAAAAAGCTATTATTTATTGAAACAAAAATAAATAATTTGACATTTGTAACGTAGAAGCCAAAAATTTACTCTGATGCAGGATTATGATATATGATATATTTGTTAAATGCTGTTGGGTTACACCCTGTGGCGGTAGCGCAGTACACATTTACACACAAACAATACACAGAAAAACACAACAAGAAAAACATGTGTTAATTGGGTGAAGCTTCTTGTTTCATATTCTTGACTGAAATTGTATTAAACGAACAAATACTTGGTGAATGATGACAGGCAATGGACATCGCAATTTGTGTAATTTTATTCGCTGTTTAATTTCTCGATTTCGGTGGCTGCAATGATCACAAATCCATCAGAGTCCTGTTAATAACGTCCTTCGAAGTCAGCTTTCGATGGAGCCCTTAACTTCTGTTATTTACTAACACATTCACGTTCTTTTTCGGTTCATCTCGGCGTCTGCAAGAAGGTTCCACCAACACCGGTACTTGAAAATATAACTCATAATTACGAATTTGTAATTCATAATTTAATTTTTTTTCTATCTTTGTGCAAATTTTTTAAAATGTAAATCCCAAAAATATTTTTTTTAAAGTATCAATAAGCATCTGGTTTCTTGGATCAAAATATATATATATTTTTTAAATTTTTACTTTATTTTATTCAGACACACAGATTTTGTCACAATCATGTTACAGATGTTAAGATTTTGAAGAGCAGTGACACAACCTGAAACAAAAGTGCTGTCAGATTTAGTGACTACATCTACGGCTGTCATCTTGCTGCGGTAACTAGGCCCACACACCAGTACACTTGCTGATAAAGAATTCAAGTTACAATTTGGAAACATTTTATACAATAACAACACAAACTATAAGTTCTGAAAAATAAACATACGTTTATACCTTCCTGACTTCACAGACTGTCTTTATTACGTGAAGCTAATGGATTAAAGCAATGGGACAAAAGCTGCATGCTCTGCCCTTGATGCGGGGCGCGCAAAGTTCTGTGTTCTCAATATTACAACACCGTGATATTTGTGATACTTTTTTTTTCAATCGGCAACATAGCTGTTAATAAACGAAGATTAATAATTATTTTGGGCTACATTCCGTGAATTGGAAGCAACGGCTGTCTTATCAGCGTAAGGGCTTTACTCACAATGTGTTTCAAATATCCGATCAGCTTTCATCACGATATTCCTGTTTCATCGTTTGATTGAAATCTATCAACGGACCCTCAGCAAAGAGTGTTGGTGTCTGATTCATCAAAAGAGCAACTATATACACATATAGGGTGGGCCGGGATAGCTCAGGCAGTTTATGGACGCGCTGCGGGATGGACAGTCCGGGGACACAAACCCGGTGTGTGCGAGATTTTCCACACCCGTCCAGACCGGCCCTGGGGCCCACCCAGTCTCCTGTACAATAGGTACCGGGTCTTTCCCTGGGGGGTAAGGCGACCGGAGCGTGGCGTTGACCACCCACACCATCTAGCGCCGAGGTTAAAGAAAGAGTACAGCCATACCTCTACTCTCCTTCTGGACCTTCGTGAAATGTTCAAGAGTGAAATTTATACATATGTTCATACATGTCAAGTAATACACATTATTTACTACGTGTAGGTTTATTCTGCCATATGAATTTGTCCCTTAAATTCAGAGGATTTTGAATAAATCATGAAAAAATTTCGTTTCTATATTCATATTGTGTGTCTTACTCAGACTTATTTGGCGACTGCAAAAAATAAATAAATAAGAAAATTTCACAAGCGCGCGCGCGCGCGCACACGCAAGCACACACACATATAAATACATACATACATACATTATATACATACATACATACATACACACATACATACACAAATACATACATACATACATTATATGCATACATACATACACACACACACACATACATACACAATACATACATACATACACACATACATACACAAATACATACATACATACATTATATACATACATACACAATACATACATACATACATACATACATACACACATACATACACAAATACATACATAAATACATAGCTACATACCTACATACATACATACATACACACACACATACATACATACACACATACATACACAAATACATACATAAATACATACGTATATACATAGCTACATACCCACATACATATATACATACGTACATACATACACACACACATACACACATAAATACATACATACATACATACATACACACACACACACATACACACATACATACATACATACATACATACATACATACATACATACATACATACATACGTAGTACGTATGTATAAAAATATGACAACATACTCTATGGAATTTATTACAGAAACAAACAATTACACGTCAGGTTATTCTTATTATGGTTTTGTGTTTGTTTAACAGATTATAAAATTTAGCGCATGTTGTACGATGAACGTTTTTAAAGTAGACTGCAATCTAGAGAAATTTAAGCGTGCGTACTAAAAGACAATTAATTTTACAAGCTAATGTCGATTTTGTGCAGTGTTTTGCTACGGCGTACGGCGAGACTTCCGATGCAAAGATTATAACAAATTGCGCCCCTCCAAAAACAGTTCAGTCACGTAAATTGTACCACAATGCAGACACAATCAGTAATTTAATTACACGCTCCGCCGAGCGACTTGCTTATTCAAGAAATGTGTAACTTCACCGTCCACTCTTCTGACCGTTGTGCAATAAGCGTGCAATATCACTCTATTTATGAGCTCCTGGACAAAATCACGAACAATTAAAGTAAAGACGAAAACAACACAAATTAAACTTTGTTTCAAACTCTATCTTCAACTGTACTACAGTAAATATTCCGGAATTCATAAAGTATAGTTTTAAATTTTTGGCCTTTTGTGATTGTAATATTAGATAAATGTTTAATTTCAGTTCAACCTTCTTATTATTAATTCTTAAAAATGACTGTCAAAAGGATGTGACGATAAAATAATCCAAATTTGAAGATTATGTTTTGATTTAGAATTATTGAAGGTCTTATTTAGTAACGTCTGTGAGTGGACTTAATTGTGCTACACATTCGCTTGTAGTCCTTAGCCTTGCGTGCTACAACTCCAGTCCGTTCTAACGTACCAGATTTGATTGCCTCAACAATATTTTATAAATGTATAAGATATAAAGACTTTTATTTTGGAATTCTCTCCTCTCCCTCCAGTCCAAATATTCTCCCCAAGTTTTCTTCTCAACCTGCTGCTATTAAATTTCTTTGCCAAAACGTCTAAAAAATTGCTTTTCAAAATAAATTGGAAATTCAACAAACGTTTTTTAAGCGGCGAAAACTAATTGATGTTAAAAACTGTACAGTTTTTGTTGAACCCTTCTGTACAAACAGGGCGTCGTCCTAACGATAAATACACAAGATTGAGCAACAGTTCCTTAATAACTGTTTGCTACTTCAAGCCACGTACGATACAAGACATTGATTGTATCGTCCCCCTACATGCAGCAGCAGTACAGTCACGCCTAATACAAAAAGAGTTGTTTTATCTAACATGTTCCATACCCGTGCATTAAATTGTAATATATATTATAACTACTATATAATATAATAAATTGTAATATATTGTCCATTCGTCGGTTTTCTATATACAATTGTGGACAAAGTGGACCATCTCAGTGTTTCTAAAAATTCAGTCAGTCAGTTCCGAGAAAAGTGGGCACGAAATTTTCACGAGTGTCTTAGTATTTGATGGAACTTAGTTTCAGTGTCAAAACGTGGGTACGAAATGGAGAAGTCTTAGCGCCAGGAAGGACGGATGGCACAAGACGTGAAATTATTAAGACGAATATGTAATATTCTGTATTATGAAACAAACAAGGTAGCAGCAGAAATTATGTGGAGGTTACAGATGGTTTTATACAAAACACATACCTAATACTACTCTACGGTAACTACAACGTGCAGTATCGTTCTTGTGTTAGAAAACTACTGTCATATATATTTGTATATAAGAATATATTTCCTTAAATTATCATTATTAAGTGTCCTCTGCTCCGGACACGCAGACGGCGACAGAGTCCACTCGAGTGTGTGCAGTAACCTGCCTTAAGCAACAAGTCTTGATAGGATAAGTAAAGGTAAAGGTAAAGGTAAATCAATCCCGTTACAGGCCTGGACAGGCCCAGAGGGTTCCAGGAAGTTAAGGTTCCCAGATTTCGTGACAACGGTACAGGATGGTGGTAAGATTGTCAGCCTTAGGCACCGACCGCCTTTACCCCCAAGAAATACTCCTGGTACTCATTTCTGTCAGAGGCTGAGTCGACCCCAGGACCATAGTACGATCGGAAGGATTATGTCAATGAAAAATTCCATTGACACCAACTACGATCGAGCCAGCAACCTTCAGATTTGTAGCACAGCACTTTAACCACTGTAAAGTTTAGGTCCTATTTACCGGTAATTTCAACATGTAAATTTGAGGCACTTAACATGGGCGTATCGGGTAATTATTTATATCAATTTTACCTTCCAGGTTAAATCACATTCCTCGAGCTAAATGAGAGATATGCTCATTTAGCTTCAAGTATTCTTTAAAATGTAATTAACCTTTAAACGCCTAACGTCAACTATAGTTGACGTACCGCACCGCTAACTTCCAAAGTTGCATTTTATATATTTATTCAACAAATATAGGTACCGAATATTTTAAACAGGGTGTGCTAAAATTAAAAAAAAAATAATTCCGGCGCCAAAAGGTTAAGTGTAAAGCATTTAGACCTTTTGTTACGATAAAGGAAGGTCCTCGATAAAATTTAGCTTCTAACCCATCATTTCCCTGAAGATGAAGTCGTGTCTCGTTCCACAACCTTAAAAACTGCGAACGCCTGGAGCTAGATGTTGTTGAATGTCAGTGTTACATGCGCATTGGGACAGGGCTAAATGGCAGCCTGCCGTTTCGTATTTGCTTCATTCTTCTAATCTCATTACTTCTTACAAATTAACAGCAAAATCCGTAGTGAAATAAAAACAATAGAGACTTTTCGTGCCAAATAGTTTGTACAGTAAAAACAGCCCTGTCAAAAAATCTCAGACTTCGGATGACAGAAATAGTAAATCATGTGTTATGAATGAAATGTGAAATGTATGAACAACGACCATTAGAACCACATTTGTTGAGCGAGTCAGAAGTAAGAATAAAAAAAAAAAAATAAAAAACGCTGTGACCTTGTCCGTTCCTGAAGTCAGATTCAACATATTACCATAATCAATGGTACTGCACAAAAGTTTCCTCCTACATTCAGCCAAACTTACGATTCTTAACCAACCAGAGCAACGACAGAATGGTCTGCAGTAACACACAAGTCAGTACGATGTTACAATTACACCGATATTCATTCTAATCTACAGAACATTTACATAAATATTTCCCCTTTAGCACATCGTGTTGTAGTTTTTAGCAAAAAATGTAGAAAACTGCTTACAAAACAACGTTGGTAAAAAGTCAGGAATATACGTAATTAGTAAACAAATATTTTAGTATTTTAATAATTGTATCACAAACAACAAATTCACAGTTAATATCACTACAGTATATATCATATCATTGTCTCTTTATATAATCTATACTCCTACGTGTTTCGACATAAATATGTCATCATCAGGGAGTTCCACATTTGCGCTTTGCTAATTTACATAAATTTCTTTATGTAAATCTAATGTTTGTTTGACGGTGCATCATTGATGTACGAGGCACGTTTTTAAAGTAAGGTCCGGTCAGCCATTAAAAATAACACATAAGAGATAACATTTATTTATCACAGGCAAAAGAGATCTACATATTTACCTTATTTTTCCATATAGTCCCCTCCGACCTCCACACATTTTTGGTATCGTGGCATCAGCTTCCCTATTCCAGTGTCAAAGAAGTCCGCCGCCAGCGACTTGAACCATGTGGTAACGCCTGTCTTCAGTCTATCGTCGTCTTCAAAGCTTTGGGATGCAAGTCATTTCTTTAGATGCATGAATAGGTGGTAGTCGCTTGGCGCGAGATCGGGGCTGTAGAGCGGGTGGTCAAAAATTTCCCAGCGAAATCGTTGCAACAGTTGAACAGTTTGAGCTGCGGTATGAGGTCGCGCATTGTCATGCAAAAGCACAATCCCACTGGACAGCATTCCACGTCTTTTGTTTTGAATGGCCCGTCTATGTTTCCTCACAGTTTCACAATAAGCATCGGCGTTAACTGTCAATCCACGTTCTAGAAAATCAATAAGCAAGATCCCCTTTCTGTCCCACAAAATGGTGGCCATGATTTTTCTGACTGAAGATGCTTGTTTGAACTTTTTTGATTTAGGCGAAGATGAGTGGCGCCATTGCATTGACTGTCGCTTTGACTCGATGTTTGTGTAGGCAATCCACGTCTCATCTCCAGTGACAATATGGTCAAAACCCTGATCTCCTTCAGTTTGGTGGCGTTGCAGAAATGGATGAGCTGCAGCCAGACGTTTCTTTTTGTGTTCGTCTGTTAACATTTTCGGCACCCATCTGGCACAAAGTTTTTTTGTAGCCTAGCTTCTCTGGCACAAATCGTAAATCACTGATCTTGAAACTTGTGGAAACTCGACGGACAGTTCGGAAATTGTAAAGCGACGTTTTCGACGAATTGTTGTGTTCACTTTTCCGCCAATTCGTCTGTGATGACGCTAGGCCGACCGCTGCTCTCTTCGTCATGGACATTCGTACGGCCTTCTTTAAACAAACGACACCATTGCCTAACCTTACTGTCGCTCATAACATTCGGTCCATAAACTCTCACAAAGTTGCCTGTGAATTTCGGCAGCATTATTGTTTCTTGCTAACAAAAACCGAATCACAGCGCGAACTTCGCAGCTGGCGG
>Ga0123352_10020065_pt1 | contig 10652 bp, 7 predicted proteins | sample TergutLab28metaG_FD_89700 | JGI IMG/M metagenome (GOLD analysis project Ga0123352, IMG submission 89700) | Labiotermes labralis P1 segment gut microbial communities from Petit-Saut dam, French Guiana - Lab288 P1 | ecosystem: Host-associated > Arthropoda: Insects > Digestive system > Gut ... | reverse complement strand
TCCATTGATGGTAACAGTGTGGTCCATAGATGGTAACAGTGTTGTCCATTGATGGTAACAATGTTGTCCATAGATGGTAACAGTGTGGTCCATAGATGGTAACAGTGTGGTCCATTGATGGTAACAGTGTTGTCCATTGATGGTAACAGTGTGGTCCCCTGATGGTAACAGTGTGGTCCATTGATGGTAACATTGTTGTCCATTGATGGTAACATTGTTGCCCATTGATGGTAACAGTGTTGCCCATTGATGGTAACACTTTGGTCCATAGATGGTAACAGTGTCGTCCATTAATGGTAACAGTGTTGTCCATTGATGGTAACAGTGTGGTCCATAGATGGTAACAGTGTGGTCCATAGATGGTAACAGTGTGGTCCATAGATGGTAACAGTGTTGTCCATTGATGGTAACAGTGTTGTCCATTGATGGTAACAGTGTTGTCCATAGATGGTAACAGTGTTGTCCATAGATGGTAACAGTGTTGTCCATTGATGGTAACAGTGTTGTCCATAGATGGTAACAGTGTTGTCCATTGATGGTAACAGTGTGGTCCGTTGATGGTAACAGTGATGTACATTGATGGTAACATTGTTGTCCATTGATGGTAACAGTGTTGTCCATAGATGGTAACAGTGTGGTCCATTGATGGAACCTTCTTGACACGAACAGACCAATTAAATTTTTTTAAAAAGTATTTTTGACGAAGAGTTACTGATGAGTTAGATTTACGAAATTTGGTTTAAGAGAACATAGTAAGGTATAAACTTAATGTTTCTTGTATTTATATGCGTTATAACTTCCTTTATCATTGTAGATGATCTTTACCAGTTCCACTAAAAGCACCTTTACCCCAACACTTTCTGTGCTGTTGTCTGTACGGCGACCACCCCTCCATATAATCGCGTTGCCTTAATACAACGCAAGCTGGGTGACTATGAAAGCCTGAAATCAGCAGACCGTAAATTGAATTCAACGTGCTGGCTGTCTTACGTGTCAGAACGCCATAAGCAATCCGATCGTGCATGATGAAACTTCATATATTCAGTGAGGAAACACAAACACCTGCTAACCATTCAGGTCCCACTAAAACTTTCGTAAGGAGAAAATACTAATGTAATTAAGGGTGACTTCTGTAACCGTGTCGCGGCAATTATAAGGTAGCTGAGAACTGGAGAGAAGCGGGCTGTAAAATATTCGAGTGAAATAACGGGCCCAAAATGTCGTGAAAATAAACTCTACTGAAAAGCTTCTAGTCTCTCAGTTTGTTAAGGAAATTCATTCCTATTCAGCAAGCTGAAACTTCATCAAAGTGCCTGCAAAAAAAAAATTTGTACATTAAAGTTAATCAACACAAAGGACGAAGGAACATAGGACGACCGAGGAAGAGATGGAGGGACCAACTTCATCTTGAGGATCAACGAACAGGAAACACACCTAACCCTTCAGGAACATGATGATGATGATGATGAGTTAACCAGCAACAAATTAATCTCCTGCATTTCGTGTTTTCAGACAAAAATGTTTAAGTTTTTCTCATCCACCATACATACTATGTGCACAGCTCAGCCGATGCTTTTACAAGGCAAATGGCAATTAAAAAGCAATGGCAGCTTCACATGGCGGCTGAGTCTTGGGTAGCAGAAACACAATTTTAACATTTTCAACTTTAATCAGTAACGGTAAAAGGTAAAGTTCACCCTAGAACACACCACGAAGGCCCAGAGTGGGAGTAGAGGTATTGCTCTACTCTTTCATTAACCTCGGCGCTAGATGGGGTAGGTGGTCAACGCCACTTCCCAGCCGTTTTTTCCCGGGAAAGACCCATCGTATAGGAGGCTGGGTGGGCCTCAGGGTTGGTCTGGACGGGTGTGAAAAATCTCGCCCCCACCGGGACGCGATCTCCGGACAACTTCAATCAGTAAAGACGATTTTTTTTCCTGTGGCGTTGGGGCCCAACGCGGGTCATGGCCTCCTCATTCTTGAGATTTCTAGATCACATACAACGATGCATCACAGTCGGTAGGACTTCTCTGGACGAGTGATCAGCCCGTCGCAGAGACCTCTACCTGACAACACACAACATTCAACACAGACAGACATCCATGCCCCCAGTGGGATTCGAACCCACAATCCCAGCAAACCAGCGGCCGTAGACCCACGCCTTAGACCGCCCGGCCACTTAGATCGGCCAGTACGGACGATTAAATTTCTAAAATTTAAAAGCAACCTTACCTAATAGTCAATATACATTTCGTGCCTCACAGAAAACACAGAGCACTTCCAACAGAAGGACCAAACCGTGAATGTTGTGTGGGAAAAAGCTACATTGAACGAATCAAGCGGAACACATAAATACACTCTTTGTGTGCAATTTAGTGCTCATCGGAACTAAGCCTAACCACGGATACCGATATACTTCAGGTATTCGTAGTTACGTTTACATTATTGTAATCTATATAAATATGTCATTTTACACTTTCTATTCGGTCAAGTGGCTTACGCTCCGTGTCGAATTCTGTTCAAATCCAGATCCGCATCCCAACTATCTTAAGTGCAGTTATTTGTGTTTTTCTTCGCTTACGCCCGGTAAATGCAAGGAAATTAGGCGTACCTTAAAATAGGTCAAGACTACGTTCCTCCACGTCCTGTCATATTACTGAATCCTACAATATGACATTACAGATCAACTTCATGAAGAATTTTCTTTTAAGTTGTTAATAATAATTGAGATAATCATTAAATTTCAGCACTTAACGTACGACAAAAATTAATTACCGTATTCAGAAGGGTCCTCTACTGGACCCTATCCTAAGTCAGGCGGATGCAGTCCAATTCATCACACTGTTCCTTCATGATCAATCTTAATATTATCTTCCGTCCTATGGGTAGTTATTCTAAGCGCTCTCTCCTCTTCAGTTGTGAACGTATTTTCTGTTCCGGATGCCCTCATTTTATCAATTGGACACTTTGGTGAGAAATATAAATTATGAAAACCCTCATCACGCAAATTTCTCCAGACCCTCTTATTCCCTTCAGACTATTTTCGTATATTCTCCTCAGCAAGCTGTTCTCAAAAACGTACGATCGACAGTCTTCCCCTAGGCTGACAGACCCGCTGTCAAACAAACCAAAACCAAATCGATGTTGGATATTGGAAATGAGTCTCTAAGCTCCACAATTCTCTTGATTTCATGTGTTGGGGTGACACAGAGGCGCGCCGCTTTTCAGTAACACCTCAGTCATGAAAGCTTCTTCACCTATCGGTTCAATATAATCTATTATTTTCATCTTCTCTTTTCCGATAGTATTCAATTTCCTCCAAATATATTTCCCACATAGTTTTATCAGACAGCACTCTGGTATACTGATTACTGAAAACAATATAATTAGCCCTGTTAATTTAAATAATCTTCAGAATAATCGAGTCTGTTACTGCTCGCACTGTTCTCTTGGGCACTGTGTCCCGCGTTTCTATACACGTGTGCAAATTTTAAAGGTAAAGTTATCCCAATACAGGCCTGGACATGCCAGGTAAGGTTGTCAGCCATAAGCACCGGCCGCCTTTCCCCCCAGGAAATATTTCTGATCCTCAACTCTGTTAGTGGCTGAGCCGATCCAAGGGCCACAGCGAGGCTGCAAGCATTATGTCAATGACAAACTCCATTCATTCTACCGGGAATCGAACCCGTGAACTTTCGGCTTGTAGGGCAATGCCTCAATCAACAGCGCCACCACGCACCACCATATATAAATATTTCTGACCTTTGAGCTTATCGGGACAGGGTATATATGTCAGAATAAGGAATACTGCCAGAAGAAATGAGTAAAAAAGCAGGGGGTATCGGTAACTCTGCGAGAATTTCAAATCTCACAGGTGGTAACTTATTCAGTGCAGAATTATCCTCGGTGGACGCAACCCGAGGGAAGCTAATTTGAATTGTGACAAACTTTCAGGTCTTTTTTAAGCTCATGGTTCCGTGCATCGTAATTCAGTATTAATAAAAATCCAACCAGATGCAACAGTATGCAATTATTTATTTATTGCAAAGTCACTCTACATGTTTCGGGTGTCACAGCACCCATCATCAGGAGTACTTAAAACTGTAACTACAGCCTCCGGTACAGGTCATAATACTGGTACAGCTACTTCCCTCCAACGTGTCCTGATCAGGCCACGTTTGAGGGAAGTAGCTTTACCAGTATTATGACATGTACCGGAGGTGCGGTTACAGTTTTTAGTACTCCTGATGATGGGTGCTGTGACACCCGAAACATGTAAAGTGACTTTGCAGTAAATAAATATCTGCATACTGTTGCATCTGGTTGGATTTTTATTAAAATTTCACGTCTTTCTTGTTTCGCGTTTGCTGTTTCGAATCGTGGTGCTGTTATAAGCCCTGGTGCATCAACCCCTTTGATTCTACACTGTTCCTTCTAACTATAAGGGAAGAACACAAGCTTAAGGTGCTAATATGCACACTGGGCCAAACTTACACAGTACCTAACATGAATTCATTGTACAAGGCAATGTGTTTTTAATGCACGGTCTAAAAACAGTTGTTACTACAAAATCCCTTAAAATGAGTCAAACCCACGTGCATCTATATGCGTCAGATGACTTTGTTAGGGAAAATTTCTCCGTGCTTATTAATAAAGTTTCTTCCATGGACGCCAACACGTTTGAGTGGAAATACACTTTTGAACAAAACGGTCCAAGCCAGCGTTTAGTTTACGTCATGCCCGTTGCCATGGTAACAGCGGACCCATGCGTGCAACTCTGTACTGTATAGCATTCCCAGCCAAGTGATCAAAGGAAATGGAATCTACGGTCTCGTATCCAAAAGCATAACCATGCTGTACATTTGCCTCAAATTTAGGGCTGAAATGTAGAATAACTCCCATATTAGAAAACGCAGTTAAATGTAAAGATTTTGTACAACACTCCTTGCCATTTGTGGCCAGAAAAGTAAAGATAAAAGAAAATGCAGACTTTGTAGGCCTGCCATTGTTCTATATGGGAGTGAGGTTTCTCTTTTCGCCTAAAGGGAAAACAACTTCGAGTATCGGAAATCAAAAGGCTGGACCACTTATTTGGGATCAATATAAAGCAAGCAACAGGATGTCGGAAAATAACGAATGATGGGGCCCATAATTTTTACTCTAAAGAATATCATTACGATAACAAAGTCAAGAAACAGAAGTGGACGGAACACGTAGAACGCATAGAACCTATGTACAACGTGTAAAAAACTTACGCTGGAAAACTGAAATGGAAGAGAACGCTTGAGAGAATCATAGACGTATACGACAGGAAAATATTAAATTGTACCTTAGATAAATATGAGGCGTGGAGAGGATTAAAGTGGCCAGAAATCGGGTCAGTGACGGATTCTTAAAAAAGGAGGGGGGGGGGATTTTTCTACCAATTAAGTAAATTTCAGTAAGGTGGCTGGTAATAAATAACACACACATAAGCAGAATGAACAAGTTTTATGTCGGTAGGTCGGCTATTTTGTGACATCTGGTGAACTTCTGATTCTTATTATATTCCAGTACAAGTACAATTCAGTAGACGAAAACAACAGACAGAACCGCGCCTCATACGTCTGGATAAACAGTACAGATCAGCGAAATGTGCTGAAAAATCATCCGATTATTTAATGATACATCGGAATCCAAGATTAGTGACAGTCGTTATGTTGAGAATGAGAAGTTTCTTGTATCTTAAGCAAGAAAGGTAAAATTTATTGACTGGCTGCAATACCGTTACCTTCCAGAGAAAGTCGCTGCTTCACAAAGTTTGTTAGCTGCCCATTTCGGTGTTTCCTTGTCCATCTATCAGTATGTGATGAGAAATTGTCCTAATATCCTTCGGAGAATCTGACAAAATTTCCTGTTTGTTTGTTTGTTTGTCAGAAGTCAACTGGATCGTGGGTTTCCTTGAATGCCGTGAGGTAGGCAGTTCACTAGTAGCGAATGTCTTTCTCTGTGAACTAACATCGTCATGTTCAAGGGGATTTCCCTTTGATAACCATAATCCACAATAATAACTTCGATGGAATTCTTGATTATGTAACAGGTAGGTCACGCATATCCTCCTGCGTAGAGATGGTACAAATGCATATACGTGATGTCTTTGATCATTACATCGGAAACTAGCACAGCCCACTGAGCGCGCTTGTGTAAGAACTCCAGTCTGTGCTCTGACTGTGCGGCCTCACTCTCTAGGTAGTACCACGTTGCTCACTCTATTTAATTTCTCTATTACATCCCACTGAACAGTTTATTATACACAGAGACACTACGTTTGCACTTTCCTGGTCTGATAGCACCCTATAACAGAACATGAGCAACAGGATGATGCACATAATTATGTAACGAGGAGCTACGTAATTAATACGCATCGGCAAACATTAGGTGATTAAATAAACGGAGATGAGATGGGCTGGATATGTTGCACGAATGGGAGCGCTGATAAATTTATAGGAATATTTAATCGGTAAAACTGAAGGAACAAGAGAGATTCTGAGATCTAAGCGTAGGTGGATAAAAGAATAAAGATTACTGTCTTCTTAGAAGTGACGCCATAAAGTCTAGTATCTAATCATAAGCGTTTTGGGGAGAATAGCCAGCATCCTTCTAATTTGCAGAAGAGTAAGTCGCGCGGAAAAGCAGAGTACAGACACTGGAAAAGGAGGAAAGATCACGAGTCGTCTGTAAGAAGCTGGTAATCGCTCACCTGGTCAAAAAGTCCCCATCATTAGAACACGAAGATTCATGACTGTGTTCACAAGAACCTTTCACTGGACTCTATTCTCTGCCAACTGAAGAAAATACACAACCCTGGTTATAAGTAATTAGCTAGCAAATGCACCGGTTTTTGATACACATTGGTCATTCTTCTTCAAGATTTAAATCATGCAACTGCAGCAGCTGACTGGCGTGATAGAGAAGTGCTTAATTCAACACGCAACCTCGACCTTCGCCTGTCCACTGTGTGAATTTCGTGTTACAAAAGTAAAGAATTTATTTATAACAACAACATTGTTTTCTCGCAACACGAAATTTCACGAAAAGTCGCATGTCAAACATCCAACTCAAGGCAATCGAAAAGATTACAATCATCGACATGGAATATGAACATGTTCATGATAAGCATTTACGTTTCTAGTTTCAATGCACAAATGTGTACACAATTTTCAGTCCATACTGTACAGGCTTGTTGACTGACGAGCTCTAAAATTGTATTCGGGAAGTTCCCCGAATCGAATCTTGACTGGAACACTTCATATCCCCACTGAGTTTGCATGTGGCTTTTCCCCTTGCAACACAAAGCTGCCGGGATATTACCTAAATTAGGTAACGACCATTTCCTTCCGAATGTGTTCATATCAATCGTTAATAAATCATCCTTGAGTGTAAGGCCTGACGTACCGACAGTCTCGTACAATAAAGCACACACAGACTCTTTATGGGCCATGATGGAAGTACAGGACCACGGTGACAATAAAAGAAATAGAAATTAATTTAAGTTAGGAAATGAGGTAAAACGCAACATGGTGATAGCTTCAAGTAATGTTTGTACCTCCCGTCCTAACAGCCTGATATCATACCACTGGAAGAGTGTTCGTTTATGGTGCTTTAATATCACTGGCAAAAATAAAACTTAATTAGAACGGCAAGTAAATTGTCAGATATTTATTTCCAAATTTTAGCCAAATTTGGAATTTTTTGACAGGTGTTTAAAATAAGCCCCAATATTAAAGTTCACGTAAATCTGTCCGCTAGGAACAGCGGACGGACGGATATGCCACAGGTAATAAACAGGTATTTTTCAAGAATATGCGAAAGCGCTAAAAAAAAAAAGAGAGAGAGAGAAGTGGGAAAGAGCTAGAACTGTCACATGCACTCGTCCTATTTAAAAGACCCACCTTCTTTTGAAGAACGCAAACACACAGTAAAAGTACTGGAGATAAATGTTTTGTCATTCATCAAATAATGTTCAGGGTGAAGAAATCAAAGACTTTTGATTACGCGGTATACATACTGTACGTACGGGAAGATGAGAAATAAATGCAAGCTTACAGATACAAAACTGGAACGAAAGATATCACATGGAAGATCTAGAAGCAACTGGTGGGGGGGAGGGGGTGATGTAGCGAAGACTGCTGACTTAAAAAAATGAATTATGACCGTGGACTAGATTCAGCTGATCTTGGATGTAACCGTGTATAAGGCTGGGCTTTTGAGAAAATGAACTGAAAGGTCCGATTCTGTAGAAGGAGTGGAATTTATTGCCAATTGAACCATAATCAGCTTCTCAGACGGAAATATGCTCCGCAGGGTCATTTCATTCGACATATTCGCGGCAATTCAACGTACATTCACTTTTGAATTTCAAATTTGCTCTTCAAATCTGTAACAATATTACCTTGTAAACGCCGACTGAATATGAGACGCATTTAAGCCTAGTTTCTTACTCAGTCACAATGCACAACCTCCGTCGTTCTGACGTGTCACAGAATCGTACCTTGATCGCTCAGATGTGCCACACGCAATCGGCCACAATTTGCACTTATTCGTCGCAAGGTCTGTGGTCATTTCCCATTTGTTTGAGTCAAACTGTAGTAGACATTTAAAAGCCATTTCAACCTTTTAATGGCCAGAGGTTTTCTCGTCTAGTGTGGGGCATTTAAATTACTCGCAAGCAAACACACAGACCAATATGTGAAGTAGTAGGCAGTCCGTCAGCGCATTTTAGAGGCCAGCGTCCGGTCTGGTAGGACGACAAAAGCTACGAAGATGTATAATATAAGGAAACCTGTCTTAAACGGCACTTAGATAGAACGAAATCATGTCTTCAACGAAAATTTTTCATAGTCCCGAGAATCTTTAATGCAATTTCAAGTACCTCTTTTAAGCGGAACCTGCCAGCAACGTAAAAAATCTGGCACCCTATGACTCCATTTTAGGCAGGTTTCATTGTACACCTAAGTTGAGAGCTCCCAGTTACCATGCCCCTCTTTTTTTTGTGTAAATGAATAGAGCCGGATTTACCTTGATAAGACCACAGTCGCTCACTCGTTCAAGAAATTCCTCGGCGTTGCATATTACCCGAGAAGTTTTACGGATGGTGAGTTGGCGCAAAGTCCAGGCTGAGACAGCATAAGAACATTTGTTCACAAATCTGAAGGAATTGTTCCGTGATTTATCGAAGCTATTACAATATGTAATAAAAAGTGTAGGTTTATATACAAATCATGTTTGAGATGAGCTAATATTAGGGCTCAATAATAAGCAAAATACACTGTAATGCAAACTGCATGGAGACCGACTGCAGGTGTATAACTTTAACACCACACGGAACACCCCTTACATTCAACGGAAACCCCTGCGTCTTCTGTGAATATAAATGCTTAAGAAACACGCAGACGTGGCAGTTACTGCTATCCACAGGGCAATAAATGATTCACGTGCTCCCTTGTCTCTGTTATAAATTCATAAAGCAGCGGTGCCTTACGTTTCCTTGTGTAACAACGCGATAAACTGATCGTGACGTAGTTTCGTAGTGGCAGGCAAGATCCTCGGGTTATTTCGATTTTTAAAAAAATCGGCTCCTTATTCTTTATGGCGTTACGTTTGCAATAACACATTCAGAATAACGGAATATACAGTGAGACTCGCTTATAACGACAGCGGTTTACACGATACCTAGTACATGGCATCAAATATTCTGTGGTACCAACTAATTCGTCTCTATTAAATATAACATATACTCATCGGTTTGAACAACGCTTGTTTATAACGACATAACATAATCTCGTTTTCATTTTGTTACAACCGATTTGTTGGTGTATTCCACTGAAAGTTTATTTGTAATTTGAATTGTCTTCAGTGCAGTTCCAAACAGAATGATTCAATAGGTCTATTAGTCTGCAACATGTAACAAAGTGTTATTTTTTTCTTCGATAGGCTGTTGAATAACGCATCCTCTAAAAATAATTAAAATGCTGTACCAATCCTATTTTAAAGTTCTCACAAGCAGACATCTTATTTATATTGAAGTAAGTTTGAATAAAGAATCTGTATTTCTTCCTTTTCAGTTTTACCTTTGAATACGCAATTATGAAGATAACTTAAATTTGGAGTTGCCTAAATTAACGGAAAAATATCAATATTTGTATTATTCAGATTATATTAGTCTATCAAGGAGAAACGTAAAATACAGAACACCGACAGCCTTTACAGCGTTAGTAAGGAGTTCGGTCTCAATAACATTAAAAAATGTTCATCTACATCTTGAAATTAGAATCGAGAAAATATTACGACGCAATCGGATGTTTAATGGACCGTGCATCATTGCGATAATTGAAGAATAAAAAACCAACTAGATGTCACTTGTTATTTGATGTATGTTTATCCGTGCATCGTAGTATAAGGGTAGAGAAGAAAACCAACTAGATACTACAGAATGCTTTATTGAACTTATAATCTGCCTAAACTGTTTCGGGCACTTATAGTCTCGAGGTCCTGATGATGGGCATATAAGTGCCCGAAACATTTTGAGCAGATTATAAGTGCGATAAAGCATTCAGTAGCGTCTAGTTGGTTTTCTTCACTACGCCACTTGTTATACTTACTTTACTTCTTAG
>Ga0123352_10020064_pt1 | contig 10652 bp, 2 predicted proteins | sample TergutLab28metaG_FD_89700 | JGI IMG/M metagenome (GOLD analysis project Ga0123352, IMG submission 89700) | Labiotermes labralis P1 segment gut microbial communities from Petit-Saut dam, French Guiana - Lab288 P1 | ecosystem: Host-associated > Arthropoda: Insects > Digestive system > Gut ... | reverse complement strand
TACTGCTGGCAGTTAAATGGCCACTTCACACACGGCGCGTTAGTCGGATAATGGTTAAAGCATTGGTAACATCCAATATTATTCAATCAGTCTGCCTTGTAGGCAAGGGGCGGCTGAAGGAAAGGTGCGGATTAGAACCGCGAAACTAACTTATTTTCGTTTAAGAAATCGGCAAAAACTAGTGCAGATTAGATTCGGGTGCGGATTTTATTCAAGAATATATGGTATTACCTACATAACAGATAAAATTTAAATGGAACACCTCCTGACCACAAATACAGTACTCTGCCACTGCACCAATCTGCAGCAAAAAAAAATGTCACTAACATTAACCACACGTACTACCTACTCTAAGGTTCAAAAACTGTACATTTTGTTCACAGATTGTATTTAAGGGCATCATATGACTCTCAGAATAAAATGCATTTACGTATTTCCCTAAATAACATCATCCTGATCTTTGTGATTGAGACCTGTGAGGCAGGTACTCAATTTTTAAATAATTCAAGCTCCAAAAGCACAAAACCTGTCCCGTTTCACTTCCCAATTTAAATTTCATGTCTGAATGCATATTAAAAGCAGCAGCTGTTACACAATTATTAAAGAACTGATACTAAGAGAATATGTGGCAGCAAACTCTGTATATCATACAAACTACATGGGCAATATCACAGCTAATCACTGTAGATGATTGAACTTTAAACAAATCATTAAACTGAATGAAAATGAGAAACAAGGAACAGAGTGGCTAGAAAGTGTGTCGCTGAAACTCCTCAGAGCCAATGAACCTGCCAGAGAAATCACTTTAGTTCAGGTTACGTAACCTTATCAGTTTAGGTGGGATACACATAAACACAAAAACAAGAGTTGAAGATAAGATACCAGAAGGTCACAACACTATGCAGAGTTATGCTCCAGCAAGATAGGAATGTTTCCTATTCTACACAAAAAGAAGGAACTTTAATTTCAGTACACAAGCAGTGATATTGTGAATACAAGTCACTGACTGATGGCCTATATAAACAAGATCAGCAGCAGTTCAATGAGTAGGGGTACATGTACACCATGTACATGAGGCCCATAAAGGGGAACATAGGATATATTTCACACATTTTCACAAACAGGTTGAAAGGACCCAGCAGTCAAATCTCTCCATATCCTCTCCACATGAAGACAGCAACAGAACCCAATTCCAAAACGCAGTAATTGTACCAAACACAGCCTTAAACACTGTGTCATGCCATCACAAAATATCTTTAAACTTGGTTCATCATTACATAATGTCTTTAGCAATTTTAATTGTGAACGAATTTGACTATAAATATGCATGCATCACCAAAAATTAGGATCACAAGGTACCAATATGCTTTGACCACAGTGGGTACACTGTTACGTCTTGGCCACGGTGGGCACACCAACACGTTTGGCCACAGTTTGCACACCAATATGTTTTGGCCACAGTGTGCACACTAATAAGGTTTGGCCACTTGTGTAGACCAATATATTTTGGCCATAGTGAGCACACCATTAAGTATTTACCACAGTGTGTACACCAATATGATTTGGCCACAGTGGGCACACCAACACGTTTGGCCACAGTTTGCACACCAATATGTTTTGGCCACAGTGTGCACACTAATAAGGTTTGGCCACTTGTGTAGACCAATACATTTTGGCCATAGTGAGCACACCATTAAGTATTGACCACAGTGTGTACACCAATATGATTTGGCTGCAGTGGGCTCACCAAAACATTTTGGCCACAGTCTGCAAACCAATATGTATTGGCCAAAGTGGGCACACAACTATGTCTTGGCCACAGTGTGCACACCAATATGGTTTGGACAAAGTGGGCTCACCAACACATTTTGGCGTCAGCTTGCACACCAATATGTATTGGCCACAGTGTACACACCATTAAGAATTGGCCAGTGGGCACACCACTGTGTGTTGGCCTGTACACACACCAACACAGTTTGATGACAGTCAGCACAACACCAGTAACAAAATTTGTAATGAACAGGCATAACATAATTTCTCAACTCTATCACTTTTAGCCCTCATTCAAACAGACCACAATCTCACATGTACCACAGTTTCACAAAATAAAGTTACTGTACTGACATAAGTAATGAACTCCAGTCTCTAGTTTTTCTTATTGAAGTTCAATAGTAAATTATAATAAGAGAATATGGGAAAAAATAACACACAGTATTAAGAAAGGAGATACAGCCTGTTATGTCTATACAGGATAAATGGCCTCTATATTTATTAACAAATATATTAAAAGACAAATTAATATGATATTGACAAGGCTTGTAGTGACCAATGCAAGTGAAACATGGGCATGATCTGTACAGGACACAATTTATTAGTTTTCGCAAGGCAAACATTAAGGAAGACACTTCGTTCAATTTAGAGTAAGAAGGAATGCAGAATAAGAAATAATAAATTGCAGAAGTTGATAGAAGGAGAAGATATTGTTAAATATATAAAAGCACAAAGAATAAACCCACATAGGGTTGTTGTGTCAGGAGGAGGAGGAGGAGGGGGAGGAAGAGGAGGAGGAGGAAGGGGAGGAGGAAGAGAAGAAAAGGGAGAGTGGGTGGAGGAGGAGAAGAGGGACATGGAGGAAGAGGGGGAAGAAGAGGAGGGGAGGAGAATCAGGAGGAGAAGAAGAAAAGAAGAATAAAAGAAGGAGGAGGAGGAGGAGAAGACGGAGAAGGAGAAGAGGGAGGAGGAGGATAAGAAGTAATGAACTACAATCCATGAAACAAAACATCCTAGAAGAGACAATGTATTTTTTTCTTATGAGAGTACACAGTAGACGAAAGCTAGGTATTATGCGAATTTAACGTACACATATTACACTGCTAATCCATAAACATCTCCCTGAGTATTGATCAAAAGAAGCTGGTCATTTATTAACTATTACGTGTGTGCCATGGTGGTGTTTCTCTGTATGTAAGAAATTAAAATTTATCCATGTTACTTCTATGTGGAGGAGAAGTTAAGTATTACATATTCTCAGTGTGTGTCTGTAGCCTTGGCTGCACACAATGCATAGCACATGCACCATGTTATATTGTCATCTGTGGCCTGTTCGGCTCTACAAAATTTTTCCACATTATCTCACAAATGGCACAATTTTCATAAAAAGTTAATAAACATAAAATGTGTGTTTTGATCTTCTCTACAACTCTGTCTGACACAATTTCATTCTAAGAAGAATTCAACAAGATATCATAAATGTACTCGTGTCTTCATGTCAATTACCCATAGTTCTTGTCAGATATTAATGAAACATGCATTTTCTCAACATATATTCAAAAAACACTCAAATACCAAGTTTCATGAAAACTGTCCAGAGATGTTCCACGTGGACAAAGACAGACAGGCATTAAGAAGCTAACAGTTGCTTTTCACAATTTTGCAAACGTGCCTAAGAGCTGATTCTGATGATTCAAATAATGACCAAATATTCCACCAAAATGCTTGTACAGTGATGTAACAGCCATGGCTGACAAACATATATTCGAAAGAGCTCTCTATAACATGCCTGGTGGGAAACAGAGAAGCCGGAAACAGAAGCGTTACACTTTCATACAGTACATGCTAGCTTCTCTGTTGGAACAAGCAAGAAGTTAAACAGCACTAGGAGACACACACATAACACCATGCTTTCAGTCACTCAGGACAGCAATCACAATGTACGTAGCACAACTGAACATTCCGTCCAAGCAAACTTGTAAGACCTAAGGTTGGAAGCACAGGCCCATTACTGAACAAAAAGGAATGAGCTTTGGGCTGCTTAGTGACGCATGTTCAATTGTATAAATTCTGTATCACCAAACTGTAGTACCGACGACGTAAACATGACTTGGAAATGTATAATCATTGCCAGATGTAAGGTACTATCCAAGAAGTTTCACGGAAGGCCAGAATAAAACCACAAAATGTGACTCAGAACAACTAGTCATTCAACACTAGCTCTTCTGAACTAACAAAAGTAGTGACCTTCCAATGGTGATGTCTAGTACCGTGTCCAAGTAACAACATTTGAAACAAATTTTTAAATTTACATTAATTTAAGTTATTGTGTTTATTTTTTGTCAAAAAATTTAAAAATTTATCAATCTTCATGGTCTTACTTCTCTGTTTTGTCTGATACAAGCACATTTCTCACTGGGAAACAAATACCTATCTGTATACATGGACATCTTGACATGGAGGCAAATGGGGGCTTGGATGTAAACTTCTTGACAAAGTGTACAAGCCCACCATACCTATTTGACATATGCTTAGGTGGTTCTCAGAACCATCCCAAATGTATGGCAAACAGCACAATATCAAACCATGACCGCAACTGATTGTGTATTGCAAAACTAGAGTCACTTACTGTACTCACTAAGCTGCCATGGTTCCTATATTACTGCATGATTATACACAATAATGATGATGATGATGATGATGATGATAGTGGTGGTGATAAAAATCATCAGATCAGACATCCATATCTTCTAATAGTTCCACAACTAAAAAAACCACGCTACAATGAGTCTACAGTGTCATCCATGCACTACCAGTCTTCTGGACTTAGTGATAGCAGTTGATCATCACACTCCAAATATATTGGTCAATGTTATCTGAGGCATTTCTCTTCCACCCATCTAGATATCATTATACTGACATATTTCTGTTATTTACATCCATGGTAGAACAGTTGAGATAGGTAAGTCACTACAGTGACAAAGAACACAGGCTGGATGACTCAGAAATTGGAATTTGGCAGTGTCTGACATTTTCTCTTCTATGCACCTGTCCATCACCAACTAGTCTCAAGGTAAATGTATGGAGCTACACACCCATTCTGTCATATGTGATCGAGGCACAGTGCGTAATTAAGCACAGAGACTTCACTTTTTTAATGACAGCAGCCAGAACGAAACCCAAAGTACTTCTGATACCCAGTTCATACACCATCCGAATGACAGAAGTTCAGCATCCATTTGATTCAAGGCTGAACTCTGACTGCTGCTCATCATGTAACAAATAAAACTGTCACAAGTTGAGACCAGATCACCTGAGCCAATTTCCAAAGCACACCTTACAACATACCTCAGACAGTGCCCAAGATAAGTGGTGTAATGTCTGAACTAGCTAAACAAAATCTGGACATCACCAGGTGAAAGCAACGTTAAAATGAAATTATGTTATATCCTAAACATCATCCAACCAATGATGTGTAAATACCATGCTACATTTCCATTCACTAGATACACAATCAATACCCTTGAAACCAGTCTGTATTCTACACAACTGCATTTCCTACAAAACAATCAGAAACCACACCAACTCCAACATACCTTAAAATGAAGGTTTAGTAAAAAACATTACCCCAAAAGTATCCCTATCCAACTAAGCTAATTTATTTAACATTATCAAGGTCAGATTTGTCAGTACGCAGTCATTCCATGTTGGATTTGCAATGTAAATGCGTAGCAGCTAATGGACATCCCATTTCTATGACATGCTATCTAACAGTCCTGTATTTTAACAAAGTGCAGCACTTAGTTGCGTGGGGCCCACTGACAGTAACATAACTTCATTAAGTAGAGTTCCAATCTTAATTCAGCTTAACCCTCACAGCCACACATGATGCTCAGTAATTTGTCTGTAACACCATTCTCAGGTGGGACCGTTTCCCAATCCCTAACTGTATGCAAATTCAAGAGACAGCATCCTGTCAACTGTTTCACTTGGCATCTGTAACAGCTCTTGGTGGTCAAAAACAACACCTAATTAAGCTACACATTTTGGCTCATAATTAAGCCATCTGCAGGTTGTACAAGACTTCATGAAGAGAAAATGTACACATGTGTACATCATAGTACTCAAAATTCAAACCTCAATATTTGTCACAGTTTCTAGAATCATAAGTAAATATGATAAAAGTTTGAAAGAAATGTGGGTCAGTTATGTTGGCTCATCACTTTCTGGTGACAGCAGCTGTGAGCCATGCAAATTAAAATACGAGGACAGGTTGATAAGTTTTGCCTCCACTTAAATAGAAAATGAATGGGGAAAGATATTTTAATGAAATAAAAAAAGAAATCTGCCTACATAAATTATTTTCAATGCTGCATATTTATTTTCCTACAAAATCACCATGCACTTCAATACACTTCCACCAACGCTGCACTAGCTTTTGCCGCCCTTAAAAAAACTAGTGTTTTGTTTTTGAAACCATTTCCTCACTGCAGACTTCACCTTACCCAGCGTCTTACTGTACTCACATCTACACACTGATCACCATAAACGGCTTGCATTCATCTGTGAATTTCAATTGGAGGAACTTTTTACGCGATTAATAATTCAATAACAGCACACTGTTTTAACCGCATGTCTGAAAACTCTTCCATTTCGATGTGCACTGGGTCAGGACTGAAAGCATCTGTGTGTTCAGGGTGAAGTATGATAGAAGAGGGATACCATGCAACTACAAAGAACTAGTTTTATCCAGATATGTCTACTGTAAATAAAAATATTATAGTGGAGGCAAAACTTATCAGCCCACCTGCATACATTACAACCACCCTGAAGTTACTGTAACATGTTCCATCCTCTGTGCATTGATCAGAACCACAATATATAAATAACCAACAAAATGCACTTCAATGTTTATGATGTATTTTATTTACTATGTCCTCACCAACATGTTTTGGCTGCTATTCCGGCCATCTTCAGGGCGTTATTATTACAAGAATACAGAAATACAATTGTGGTTAGCTGTGTCGCTGTCACTCTATAACAATTAAAAATTATTATAATTCCAGTTAAAATTATATAATACAAATATAGGTTAAAAATGGGTAATGATTAAAACTGGGCTCCAACTCGTATACCATACCATCTAGACACTGCAGTAAAACTCAACACGTCACTACACCAAACATCACTCTGCACTGACTGAACAATTTTATCTCCCAAGATTTCAATCATTACCCATTTTTAACCTATATTTATATTATTTAAATAATTTTAACTGAAATTATAATAATTTTTAATTGTTACAAAGTAACAGTGACACAGCTAACCACATTAGTACCATTGTATTGTTGTTATAATAACATCAACCTGAAGAAGGCTAGTTAGTGGCCGTAACACGATGATGAGAAAATTGTGAATAAAATACATCATAAACAATGAAGTGCAGAATGTTGGTTATTTATATATTATGGATGTGATGTGATGTTATGATATTCAACTTATGATTATATTACATAATGCATAGGTGCATTAGTACCAAAAGGGCTCGAACCCAGTTACTATTCTATTCTGTTCTATTCACGGACATTTATCGGTATCCTTGTAATAGCTACCTAGTTCTTTAAGCACAGGATTCCCAAATAAAGCTCTCTTCTGCATGTTGCTGCCCAGAAATGATATTACAGTATTCCCAATGGCCTCTGTTCATTTCATCAGTACACACTGTTCTTCCATAGTCACAACATAACCGCAACCGAGCACACATTTCTTACAGTTTCAGGCACAAAAATACATAAAAATGAAAAGTTTCCATGACGTTGTGCTACATAAGTAAGACAATTTACAGTGTTCTTGGAAAATATGGTAGTATGTCAGTGAAGACTTTGGAATTATCAGTGACATGCGAAGTGCACACAGTGTGCCACACACATTCCTTTACATATTAGTCTAACATGCAAGTATGAGGAAAAAGAGTACATCTAAAAGCCATTTACTGTAAAATCGGCGGCAAACTACAGCAGGCAAAGTACATCAAGGTTGCACACCCTGAGTGTCAACTCACACTTTTCATACTGAACATAAAAATGCTGGCATTTGTATTTCATCTTCATAAGACAATGGGCCTACCTCAGTTTTACAAACTGACTCCATCCATCCACTTACATGAAATCTGCACTGACTATACTCTCAAGAGAGCGAACAACATGTACGTTTCTCACAAGATTTTACTTCATCTCTGGGAAAAATTTCCTATACTTTATGTGTTACTAATCATAAAAATTTATTGCAAAATAATAATCTCCTGAAATGCAATGACAATTGGTTTCACAGACATGTACCACTGTTTCTGAGGAATGGGCTGCCACCATCTTCAGGGTTAACAACATGGGTGTTCCACACTGATGGAGGAGGCAGCAGCTTCCTCCAAAACCTCTGGTACATGGCTACCACATTATGTGGCACCACATCCCAGAATACTGCAATCTTGATGTTGTAGCAGTCTACTGTACTACCAAAGAGACCTGCTGATGTCACTGCTTACCATCTACTGTAATGGCAGAGATGGGAGAAGGGGGGTGGGGGTAACTACTATGGTATGCTACACCATTTCACATCAAAAGTCAAATTACCATGTACCTGGTTGCGGCTGATATGGCGTCATTATTGCAGAGCTATAGCCATATCCTAAATAAGACAGAAAACACCCACTAACACAAACAAGTAGTAAAAGCACTTTTCATAGAATGGTGTATTACAGGCCAGTCCAACTTATCATCACTTTTAAAAATCCCAATTTCAACAAACTAAGTTACAGTTACTCATACATTATCGCTATTCAAAATATGTTGCATGTTACCTTATCTTCCTCCTACTTAAAAACTTACTTTTAAAAAAGATGCCAAATGTTCTGCAAGCCCCTGCCAAGAATTACACTCTACTGATCGAAGACGAAGTAGTCCCTGGACCTGGCTATGATTGTACTCAAAGCTTCCCCACCTCTGTCTATTGCAGCACAAAGTGTGACTACAGTGGCTTAAAATTCCCAAAATGACTTCACTGCAAATGTTCCTGTACATTACAGCTTCATGAAAAGGACCGCCCTCAGAGCAGTCTCCTTTATCAGACACACAATTCGCCAAGCAGTGCTGCCACTGCTGGAAACACTCGCAGAACTCCTCTACCAAAATAACCTTCAGAGCTGCCGTCAAATTTTTTCAAACATCCCTGATGTGCTGAAATCTTTGTTCATTCAAAGTGGACTTTCCAATTCTGGAAACATAAAAAATTCACTGCAATCCAAATCTACAAAGGGGCAGCGTTCTAGTCTAACAATACATTACTGGTCAATTATATGCCATAAACGCCTTGACAGGAGGTGCTTGACGATCAGGAGCTTAGTTATGATGCATAAACCAATCATTTGGCAAAAGCTTAAACTTTTTTCAACGCACAGCTTCACTTCACCTCATTAATATTTTGATATCACGAGCCTGGTTGACTGCTGACTTCATCTGAACAACAATCTTCTGTGCTTTTTCAACATATCATCTGAGCCGTGCACTCGTGGATGACCATTTCTTGCAGTATTTTCTGCATTCTCTGAAACCTCTCTCAACCATTTATGCTACACAAAAACACCTTATTTCTCCAGCTTCTCTGCCACATACTTCAAAGAGCACTGCACATCTTTTAATTATACCAATCAAATGCACAATTTCTTACAAGTACATACATTTGATAAGTTTTTCTTACATATTTTGGTACCCATGTTTCTTCAGGCAAAACAACACGCCAGTTTCTTAAAGGCAAACTGCCATAAGAAGCTGTTGACTATGGGTTCCTTTTTCTGTATCAACTTTGTCCTAGACATAGATACAATATAAAGGTACAACTGTACAGATTTTAAAAGCCTTTCCTACTTACTCCATAGTTAAAAGCAAGTAAAACATGCTACTGTAGTGTACACATTATGTGCTTACTGCAAGATTACAGCTGATTACAATGCAGGACACATCACACATGTAGGCCAACGGGTCTTCATATCCACCACTCTTTACTGGACCTAATCCCACTTGGATAGCAATACATACTGCTGAATGAATATACATTGCCACACCAACAGAAGCATCCACAATAAACACCATTAGCATAAGCCACTGTATACATATGGTACCTAATGATGATAAAAGGTCTAATCCTACAGCAACCACAACAATACGTACAGCACAGTAGCAACTAATTTACGAGCCAGGTTAGCTCAGTCGGTATAGCGACTTGCTATGGGCTGGACAGTCTGGGGATCGAATCCCGTTGGGGGGCGAGATTTTCCACACCCGTCCAGACTGGCCCTGGGGCCCACCCAGCCTCCTATACAATGGGTACCGGGTCTTTCCCGGGAGTAAAACAACCAGGGTGTGGTACTGACCACCCACCCCCATCTAGCAAATATGTTAAAAAATAAGTACAGGTATATATCTACTCCCCCTCTGGGCCTTCCAGGCCTGTTCTAGGATGAACTTTACCTTTACCTTTACAGTAGTACCTTTTACATGCTTCTAACCATGTAGTAACTACAAAAGCTTTTAAAATCTGTACAGTTGTACCTTTTATATCATATCTGTATTAACGACAAAGCCGATGAAGAAAAAAGAACCCAAAGGCATTAGTTTCGCATGACAGTTTGCTTTTAAGAAATTGCAGTGCTCTGCCTGAATATGGTACATGGGTACCGAAACATGCAAGAGAAACTTATCTAGCGAATGTACTAATTAGAAATTGTTCATTCAGTTGGTATAATTAAAAGGCGTATACTAACATAAGAATGCATGGAATAGAAAACGTTAAAAAAAAAAAAAAAAAAAAGGGAGCACACCACACCCTCC
>Ga0123352_10020061_pt1 | contig 10653 bp, 4 predicted proteins | sample TergutLab28metaG_FD_89700 | JGI IMG/M metagenome (GOLD analysis project Ga0123352, IMG submission 89700) | Labiotermes labralis P1 segment gut microbial communities from Petit-Saut dam, French Guiana - Lab288 P1 | ecosystem: Host-associated > Arthropoda: Insects > Digestive system > Gut ... | reverse complement strand
TGGGGAGGTTGAAGGGGAAACGTGACGATAGTAAAGAGGTGTATATTGTTGATACAATTCGTAACAGTGCCGGACACAAATAAATTGATTGTGAATATTAGATTATAAAAATTGAAGTGACTGTGAGAATAAAACTAAAGGGGCTAACCACAAATATTCTTCTTGTCATCAAGTCGGTAGACACTTAACATTTCCAATGAGAATGAAAATAAAGGTAAAGCAAGCCAAAACACAACAGTTTTATTGGGTATTAATGAAACGACATGTTTCGGCCTACTTGGCCATCATCAGTTTGCACAGTTCTACGAGATTAAATATTGTTTGTGTGTGGCGGACGTTGAGATCTCATCATCTGGCCAAAAAGTTATACATGGAGATATAAACTACGTGTGAGCAGGTACGGCGGTTAGATCTCATATATAATTTTTTTGGCCAGATGATGATATCTCAACATCCGCCACACACAAACATTAATTAGTCTCGTAGAACTTTGCAACCTGATGATGACCAAGTAGGCCGAAACATGTCGTTTCATTAACATCCAACAAAACTGTTGTGTTTTGAATTACTTTACCTTTATTTTCATTTCCTTTGTTACCCGTACACGATGGGGATGCCTCAGCTACACACCTAACGTTTCCTGTGACCACCACGCGTTATATTCCCTGGGTGGAGTTCATGTTCCCGTCTTTGAGATTTGGTCGGTTATAGTAGGAGTTGCTACTTTACATTATCGCTTTAATTTTAATCAAATTGTGTGCATTTGTTTGTTTAATTGTAATAGCAAGATTGTCATATAACAGAAATATGTACCTTAGTTTCAGCGTTTCCGCTGTTTTCAGTTTTGTTGCTATGGAAACCGAAATGAATGTGGGCTGCCAACTTATGTAGTGGAACTAATATCCGTGATCTTTGCCACGGTTTTGGGTGTCTCTTCCTACTATGGAAATATGATTATACCCCGGATTAAGAGCCCCTAGCAGTAACACATACACAGAAATCAAAATTCTCGGAACACATCTCTTGTAATATCCTGACTCAAGTAGTGTGAAATACATTTTATATTGGCAGCTATGACTTTAGCGTTTTACCGCAATAAAAATTCATTTCCTAACCTGTATGTAAGTTGGGAACTTTGATACGAGTCTGCGTCGCTAGACTGAAGCCGCAAAATTGAACATTTATGCATGTCTGAAAAATTAACCTGAGGGTTCATTTTAGTTCCAAAGTTTCACGTGTGTAGCTCCAACAGTCAATTAGTTACCGCTTTGTCTTTTGGTCGTAATGGTGCTTCATAATGTACATGAAGAAAGAACCTTCGTGACTTCAGGTATTTCTGCTTCATGCTACACCTTGTTCAGTGGAATGTATTCTAGTCGAAGACCAACTTTATTAAGTATTACAGTTATAAGAAGCACATACCGCGTGTTTAGGTACGATTATATCGTTATCAGGCGTGTAAGCAACATGCTTATAGACGTAGTGCAATTGTCCGATACATGGAGGTAATTTAACTTTATTACAGTTGATTTATGTACTTAAAGCTGAATAAATTACAGTTCTTGTTAGTGTCGGCGCGAAATATTTGCGTTAAAGGACATTTTGAGTCAAATTACTAAATCATTAAGTCGTAGGCCATGTCCGGAATCAGTAATGCAAGAATTTTGTAAGGATTTATCCTAGAGAGGACTTAAAGTTTTATATTTAAGAGTTGAAAATAAAATTCGCCATTGATGCACCAACTTTATGCAGATCTTATTAAATGTACGAGTTATGTAATTTTTAATTATACAGAAAAGGTCCAATTCTTTTTAATTGCAAAGGAAGTTATTCGTGTAGAAGCAAGTTCAATGTAAAGGTAAAGACGTAAAGTAGTCCCATTACAGGCCTGGAGGTGCCCAGAGGCTTCCAGGAAGTTAATGTTCCCAGATTTCGTGACAACAGCACAGGATGGTGGTAGGCTGTCAATCTTACGCACCGGCCGCCTTTACCCCCAGGAAATATTCCTGGTACTCATTTCTATTAGAGACTGATTCGACCCCAGGGCCATAGTGCGATCGGAAGGATTTTGTGTCAGTAAAATAATCCAATGACATCATCTGGAATCGAACCAGCGACCTTCCGATTTGAAGCACAACACAGCACCTTAACCACTGTGCTGCAAGTTCAATGTACCAATATTAATTTTACTTATGCGCCTGATATTGTTATGATCGTATCGAACATTGTAACTTTCATTTTTTGCAGTTTTAATCAGTAACGGTTTCTTGAACTAAAACATAGAATATTAAGCCTTATTTACGACAGAAAAAGATCGAATTTCTTAACGTTAGTTTTGTTTCTACCCTGGAATTTCGTACAGGTTGTGTGTTTGTTTGAACGGCAGTACATCAAGATGTATAAAGTGGGAATGGTATGTAGTGGCATGGCAGTGTTAATAAATTTAATGAAAATTTATTAGTTTTTTTTTCTTTTAATTAGTAACGGGAGAACGCACAGGGTTGGCGTGATGCCAGAAGCCCATCCTTCGTTTTGAAATGAGTGGCTTATTACAAGATGCTTAACATGTTTCTACATAATATAATATTAAATAGTGTACGTCAACACAACCACTTTATTACTCAAGATAATTATAAGGCTATATGTTTCGACTATAACCTAGCCATCCTCAGGCGTATTTTTCAATTGTGTCACAAGATGCTATGCACATTTTTGGATCCCATCGTGTTTACATCCATAGAATTCCATAGATGTAAACACGATGGGATCCCAAATTGTGCGTAGTATCTTGTGACACAATTACGTTATTACGTTACAAGCACATCGTGATGCTTCCATTAAAAAATTTTTTCTACATGCTTTAGGTTTCTGTGACCGTGCATCGTGAGCAAATTGTGAAGAGAGAGAGAGAGAAAACCAACAAGATGCAACAATCAGATGTTTATTATCAACAATGTCTCAACATGTTTCGGGCATCATTATGCCCATCTTCAGGAGAAAAAATACCGTGTGTTACTGCATGTGGTGTGCTGCGCTGGGTCTGCTGGATGTGGTTGGTAGCGGTTGTGGGGCGCTGCGTTGTAGGATGCGAGCACTGTCCTACAACGCAGCGCCCCACAACCACTACCAACCACATCCAGCAGAACCTGCGCAGCACACCGCATGCAGTAACACAAGGTATTTGTTCTCCTGAAGATGGGCATAATGATGCCCGAAACATGTTGAGACATTGTTGATAATAAACATCTGATTGTTGCATCTTGTTGGTTTTCTTTCTATCTTCACAATATTTCTACGTGTATCATAAAAATAAATATTTCGCAGAAAGTGGATGCTAGGTTGCATCTCACCTAGTGCAGTGAAGACGTTGCGGTATGTTTACATCTGCGTTATTTCAGACTTTCGCCGTGGTGTATATGACGTTCCTTCTTCGGGAATGTTATGAAGCGTTGATTAATATTTACCGAGTTTTGGGACAGCCTGTGAGTCCCTCTCCAATGGTCAAACAATCCAGTCCAATTTTTTTTTTGGACATCTTGATCCCTAAAGTGTTACCGACAGGATGTCTTGAAATGTCGATAACTAACTGCCATTAAGTGCTGCATAACATCCAAGAAAAACGAGGATCTCTCATTTACACCTGTTTTACCTCTCGGAATTGGGAACCTGTAACAGTTACATAGCAAGGTAACAAATCAGTGCGATAAATCGAATGGTCTCCATTCCCTGGACCCCATAACCGGAAAACTTCAACATCTTGGTAGATAAAACAGCTGAGGAGCCAAGAAAGCAGAATCCGTGAAATTAAATGTGTTGCTTCGATACCTCTATGATGTGTAACTACGTAAATGAGGGAAGGAAATTCTTTTTTGTGGGATTAGAGGCTTCTGGGCCGGTGACTGTAAGGAATGCTGTCTTCTCTCATGTGGCGCCGTGCAGTGACGTGAAGACAGCTGGTTTTTTTTTTGTGAAACGTCGATATAGTTCTACCAGAATACACGGCGTCATATCCCCAAAGGATTTAGTCTTCGAAATCCTTTTTTTTTTAATATTCCGATCTGATTGAACTGACTCAAATATAAGAACGGGCGCATGTTCTGGTGGGTGTTGACACGCATCTCTGTGTGCCGACACAGCAAGAAGTGTTTAACGTTCCGTCTGTGCATGAAAAATATTTTTGGAACTATCGTCAAACTTGAATTGTTCACCAAAATACGTAGGTATTCCATCGTCACGTTGCTGGCAAATGGCGTGAAGACAGTGGCATGTAAAACATACAGTTTGGCATGCCTTATATAACCTAACCCAGCTCATCAGTCGTTTCGCATGTCTTAATCTCAGGGAATCTAAGTGTTCTAAGTAGCAAATCGGGAATAAATAACTGTACACCTTCAAGTATTCTTCGTATTATTTCACCAGATTATTAAAGTTTACAGATGTTTGCTGGTATGGATGTGTCTTTGAAAAATTTATGCACCGCTAGCCTCGGTATCACGTAAACAACTTCTCACATCCTGGGTTGGAAACAGACTGCTTACTTACGTTGAGGTTTCAAACTCGCTCAGTTGAAATCCTTCCCCCCTTAAATATTCTTACTGTTCCCAATTGGCTAACTGTTTAGATCCCACTACTCACTAATAGAATCAACAGTCAAAATTTGAAATACTTTGTTTCTATTGGCTCACTTACGTAACACTGTTCCCGTATCGTACTAGCATAATCTTCCAGTGTCTCACTGGTCTGGTCTCTCCTTCTCTCTCTCTCCCCCTCTCTGTCACCCTCTCACTCTCTCTCTCTAACCCACTATCGCTGTAAGCTGCTATACAAATCCGTTACACTCGCCATTCCACCCAACATAATTTACAAATTTAAACAAATCAATCCAATCTATCAAATATAAAACATTCCCAACACCTCATAAAACTTTAACTCTAACGGTTATTCTTTTATGCGGTTACTGAATGAATCAGCAAGGTGAGGTGGCGGCATGAAATAGGCACCAATTCTGAATATTCTTTAGAAATAAAATAACAAAATATTAATTGGAATCTGGAAGTTTTCTGAGGCGTGACGGTGTCTTAAGAATATCACACATTCTCTAAATGTATGCCTTGACTTATGGAAGAACACTGTGATTTTCCTGTTATCCGTTTTTTAAAATTAAATTGTATTGTCTTGCGAGTTCGGGATTTCATTGCAAGAGCGCTATCTGTTAACTGTACCGTTGACCGAAGATGTAATTCCGTTATCGATATCGATATCGATATGTGACTCCTGTCTTAAGCATCCTTATTTCTTCACGGACTTGTATGCAGTGCGATTCAGTATTGAATTGTTAACACAAACGAATATTTATGGTTACAAACCACAATTGCTAAATTAAAGTAAGAGAAAATGAAATATGAGTACGGCTTGAGACTTTACAAAGTGATTATTTGATACGGTTAACTGGAGAGAACGAAATGTTAAAGTGTAAGACTGTCGTTTCACTGTCGTTCAAGTAATTCCATATGCGTTCTGCCTAGGATGACTTGGATGAATAAAACAACGGTCAGGTCAATTATCTTTTCTTTTCATTACTCTTAGTGAGTTTCCTGTACCTTCGAATCGCTACGATGTTCAAATTTCCAGGAAATGAAACTTTCGCTGCAGTCCGCTGTCCACCATTGTGTTCGGTTCGGACTGGCGGAAAGTGAATCACAATCAATGTGTCCCTTTCACAGACGATAAATATTTTGAAACAGCGGCAGTTATCTCGACGAACTCAAATATGAATTTGAGTAGCTAAAAACATCAAAGGAGCTAAATAGGTCATTTACGTGTAGCAGAACGGTGATGACGTGATCAATATGGCGACTAGAGTGCGGGCTTGACGTGCGAGGTATAGTGGTTCGATTCCCGGAAAGATTAGGACATATGCTCCACAACACACTGACCGTTTGAGGAGCCTACCAAGTCTGCTGTTCGCTGACTGCTGAAAGCTACTTTCGAGGTGATAAAATTGTCTGAACGTGAAGCTGATCACTCACTGCCATCTAGCAACGAGATTAGTAATGATTAAGATTATACTTCCACTTCCCCCCACATGCTTTCATGGCGTGTAAAGGGACTACTTTATTACTTCCGGTTCCTGTTTACTCCGCAACACACACACACACACATCTAACCAGGAATGACATATGCGGACACATTTACCAAGATTTTATCATAACAACACATTACTACATTGTATTTTGTCATGATATTAACTAACACGACTTTTAAACTCCCTGAAGTTGGTATATTAACACCGAAAAATGTCGGAGTAATTTCGTATAAATTTACAGTAATTATTTGTGCATGTGTTGATATATAATAAACAATTTAAGACTGCTTTATTTTTACCTTTAGGTTTAATTAGGGTAATAATAGGCCTATTGTTATAGCACATATTAGGTTAGTGCAGCAGTAATCTGCAGAGTTTTGAAGGTAGTTGTTCAGATTCCAATAGCCTGTACCTTCTGTAGCTGGTTCACTCCAGAGAAGATAATTTTTGCGCTGCGTAGAAATTCTAGAAGAGATTGACATGTGGGGTCTCTACGTCATGTCATGTCACGGGAGGTACTGGTATTGGTTGAAGTCTGTTACTCAAAACTGTTGCGAAGTCTGTGCAGTACTGGAAACTTTATTTCGTTCACTTTTTTTTCCGAGGATGTCTGTCGAATTACATGCGCCATTTTGTTTCTGTCGTTAACGTAGAATCTTGGTAACCGGATTTTTTTCTATCCCGGTGGCCGCGCTGTCTAAGATTTTGGGTCCTGCTTGCTCGGATTGCGGGTTCAAATCCCGCCCACTAGTCTGTGGAGCCATGGGGAAGAAGAAAAAGGAAAAGTAACCAGAATCTGAGTGTCTGTGATGAAACATGAATTTTAATAGTGATTGGAAACTCTGTAATTAAAAGCTGTGAGGAGACGTTTTCGTTTTGATCGACGGGATGTGGTTTAAATGTAAGCCTTCCGTAATTTATAGGCAGGTAATTTTGTAGTTGTACAGGGTCTTAACCAAGAATTAAACACTTTCATAAATGTATGTTTTGGAATGCCTCGAACAGATGCTCATTTAGGCGTTCACTTACAAAAATGTGGAAGTGTCCCTTTTTCATTAGAGTGACTTCCACATTTCCTCTTTCAAACAAGGTATATATTGTTGTTCTTTCTAACAGTCGTTCCAAAATACAAATTTCTGAAACTGTTTACTTCTTTTGTGAAGACCATGTATTTCCCAAAGTAGTGTTGAAGTCTAAGGAGCGAAAATGTCCGCTCATGTCACTTATTTCTTCACAAGAAATTTTTTCATGTTAAGATGAAATTTCTTGAAGTGTGTCTTTAATTTGTATTGTTGCATGGCAGTTTGTTACAGAATAAGACCCATTGCTTGGTAGTTGGAATTTTGTCGTGCAAGGTCTCGTAAGTCACTTTTCCTTTCATGCTTCCGCATGCGTGCCGATTTAGTGACTTGCTATAGTGACTCGAAACATTCATTTAAATCATCAAGAATTTGTTTCTGTAGGATACGCACAACGGCGCGCGTTTCGACAAAACTAATGGCTGCGTGGAGCAAACTTTTTTTAAATCTAATACTTTCTCAATACTTTCTCCACAAATAAAAAGTTCCTCGTCTTTTATGGAACCGAAAAATTTTTTTTTATTTTTGGCAGCCCCCCCCCCCCCCGGTGCCTCTCCACGGAAGACAGGTTTGAAATAATGTGTTTTCACAACAGGCAGTAGTCGTGGCGGTTGCGGCAGTAGTAGTAGTATTAATAGTAGTAGTAGTGGTGGTAGTAGTAGCGGCAACAATAGTAGTAATAGTACTAGTATTATCAGTAGTAATAGAGTAGCATCAGTAGGAGTAGTAACAACAGTGGTAATAGTACTAGTAGTATCAGTAGTAATGGAATAGCATCAGTAGTAGTAGTATTAGCAGTAGTACCAATAGTAGTAGTAGTAGTGGCAACAGTAGTAATAGTACTAATAGTATCAGTAGTAATAGAGTAGCACCAGTAGTAGTAATATTGGCAGTAGTATCAGCAATAGTAGTAGTTGCAGTAACAGTTGCCATGATTAGCGTTGACAGTAACTGGAACATTTTCGTTCTAATAACTGTAGTAATTACTTGATTTTCTGAATATGTTGTTTGCGATTTTGTGTTTCTTATTGGAAGTGACCCTTATTCATTTTACGATGGAAAGTACTTGTGGCTGATAACGAGTGTATTTTTGCGTCTATTGTGTGTCTTTTTCTATACAAACTTTTAACTCGAGTTCAAGTATATTGCCTAGCAAATAAAATAAATATTATGCAAATTTACTTCTCAGAAAAGTATTTGAAGACAACTCATTAAATTATTCAAGAGTAACAAAGAAATTAAAATGAAGTATGCTTGAGGTAATGTCGCTGCAATAAACAGCGTATGACGGATTGGGCTCTTGTAACAGCAGAGCGTGTAAACAGTCTGTATTGTTCACAGGAACTGAAAGTCAAGGGCTTTGAATTCTACGTAAATAATGAATGAGAACCATGTTACCTACTGACAAGACGGCATATGTTATGACTCCATTGTCACTTGAATAGATTCGGGAAGTGCAGCTATGAAGTGTGCTTACGAGGCTTACGTCCTTGGCGAGGTGGTGTCAAGTCGTGTAGAAGAGTTCCAGTACGTCATTGATAACGGCCATTTCGTAGTTTAAACCCTTTAAAGACCAGTGGTAACTGTACACGCCACTCGTTTTAACAATACAGAATGGTGCATTTTGTTGACAAAGTACCTTGATGATTTCGCTATAACTATCGGTAAAAATATGTGTATCCATTCCTTAAACAGCATTAACATATTTGTTTTCGTAATGAAGACGTAAGGGTTCATTGACGGGTGAAATGAATTGTGAAATAGTGAGGGGTAAAATTAAAGGTAAAGTTGACTCTGCACATGTCTTAAAGATATGTGGGGTTGTGGAGGTTAAACTCCACTTATTAATCTCGGTATCAGATTGGGGTCGAATGTGTGTGGAAAGGCGAATTATAAGAGAGATGAAGGTACGGTAGCAGAGAGAGAAAAGGCAGTCTTTCTCTCTCTCGCACACACACAGACACACACACATATTCACACAGAGGGCCAGTCACACAAAATCGAATCCTCACGAAAGGGGGAACGTGAAGTTGACAGTAGACTTTCATGTACTCATCGATAATAAGATGATGCGGCTTCTCGCTTCCATCTGGAGATGCGCGAACCTCTGAATAGCGCGTTGTACCTCATCGAGAGGTGGCGCTTATTGCTGATGAAAATGACCTTGAATACTGCAGGCCGTCCGCGTCACAATTCCGCACATCATGTCGCTTCCTTTTGTGGAACTGTGTGAATGACGCCATTTTTGTGCCACTTCTACCAACCCATATTTCTGCTCACTGAACTAATGGTATCAGTTAGTGGGTGAGATCGTGGAAAAAATGTAATTGACTTCTGCCGTGAGAAACGTGGGGATTATATCAGGTGACAGCACCGCTGAAAGGACGTACTGCTTAGACTGTACTTAGATCTTTTTCAGAACGATATAAGATGCCAGTTCTAATGTCTGTGAACTTGAAGTTGTTTAATTCTTATGTATTCATGTGTGGTTCAGTTTTGCAATGAAAAGGGGTAAAATGAATTTAATGTTTTGTTGACCATGCATCTCTGTATAATTTTGTAAATAATACGAACTTGGTGCACAGTCTATTCCTAGTATATTTATCAATCTCCACTTGTTTCGGGCAACTATGGGCTCATCATCAGAAGATACAACTGTGTTTTTGCGACACTTGGTTCTTATTTTTCTGTGTGGACGACTGTCTGGTATGCAGTGTGGAGATCACCCTGCGTACCAGACAGTCATCCACACGGAATAACAAGAACCAAGTGTCGCAAAAACACAGTTGTGTCTCCTGATGATGGACCCTTATTTGCCCGAAACATGTGGAGGTTGATAAATATACTAAGAATAAATTGTGCATCAAGTTGGTTTTATTTACAAGTGTAAAATGAACTTCATTACTGGTCCAGAATTACTGATTTATAACCTACAAGAAGACCGGAATTTTGTTAGTTGAATGTTCGATGTTTAAAAGACGCTTTCAGTAAATTCCCATGGAAGAAATGTAGCACCAGAACTCCAGTGCTAATTAGGGATCAAAAGCTTGTAGAGACAAAACGTAATTGTGCTGACAAACAGTCTTACTAAAGACAAATAATCTCAACAGACAGTGCAATGCTTTTGAACCAAGGTATCATCCAAATTAATCCCTAGAATAAATAAACAAAAGATTACATATAACCGTCAAGTATGTCGGTACGAAGAATTTGCATTTCCGTATATCTGTATTGGGATCATTCTGCTTACTGTGATGAAAAATCAACATAGCCAAGTCTAAAAGCACAAAGAAAATGGCGCATCTAATTGAAAGTAAATAGAAGTAGGTGTCTTGTGCGTATTGGACCGTGCATCATCTTGATATCTGAATAAAGGTAGACCAACTTGATGACACTTGTTTTATTATGTCAATTTACTGCTCAACATGTTTCAGATGTTAGTACATCCATCTTCAGGAGCTTGCGACTACTTGGTGCGTTATTGTGTAG
>Ga0123352_10020058_pt1 | contig 10653 bp, 9 predicted proteins | sample TergutLab28metaG_FD_89700 | JGI IMG/M metagenome (GOLD analysis project Ga0123352, IMG submission 89700) | Labiotermes labralis P1 segment gut microbial communities from Petit-Saut dam, French Guiana - Lab288 P1 | ecosystem: Host-associated > Arthropoda: Insects > Digestive system > Gut ... | reverse complement strand
TCTGGCCGATATCTCCGTAACCATTGAACTTTGGATATAGGTGTTTTGGGTTATATCGTTATAGTTTGACCTAAGAAACACTCTCCCGAAGTTAGGTCCTTTCCTCCTGGGACACCCTGTATATAAAGTACAGACATATACAAACACACAATATATATATATATGCATAATACAGTACACAATGCATACACACACACACACACATACACACAATCACATATGCTACAACGTTTGAAATGAAAGGTTTGATACGTTTCAAAAGAGGTGAATGAACCACCGCCACGATCTGTTACATGATACGGTGTACATTCAGTACACCTACAGAGCTACAGACAGCATTGCAAAGCCATTTGTTTTTCAACAATTAACACACAGTTCGAGACCGTAGCGACACTCTCGACGCTGTTCCAGTTTATTCTGAAAAAAAAAAGCCACCTTCATAGCGTTGGCTTTTGAAGCTGTCCGAAAGAAAGCTTCGGACAGAATTTTTAGCGAATTTTATAACTTATCACCGCAACAAATTTCACGCGTCCAGCCCCCCCCCCTCCCCCCCCCAAAAAAAAAACAGCAACCAAGGCTATGAAATCGAAAGCAATCCGAGCAAACTCCAAGTCCTAATTGCCAATTTTTAAGCAAACTGAACCCCCCAAAAAATGCATAGTTTCTGACAGAGATCAGCCTAAAACATAACTCATTTTGAACATTCCGTCTCATTTCCATAACGTCCCTCTCACACATCTCTGTTAAGTACCGTCAACATCCACAGTCGGGTTAGGTATCGCTTCATAACTTTATTTCTGCTACTCTCATCCTCTTACACAACTTCCATACAAACTTCGTTTCTGTGTCGCATATGCCTTTGCTATTCAAGTCTTGACATTTTTAGCACATAAATTTCATACTCTTCGTTTCCAGAGTCGCACCGAATTTTAAACAAAGTCTCGCGTTCTGAGTTATGTATTCATGTTCCGTCATTTTAACCAAGCAACTTACTTACTTTGTCCATAAAACAACACAGACATGAATACTGCAGTTAGTGTGATAATAGAATTCCATTCCTTCCGTTGTTTCCATTAAGCAATCCAGGCCTAAGTGCGTAAAAAACCCCCCCGAACTCGCCAAGGTTCTAAAAAAAAAAAAGGCACTTAAGAGCGAACTTAGCAGTAATCCGTATCGTTTATAAATTTCGATCCACTGAATTACTGCTTTCATTTTTTTTAACTATCACACACTGCTTTATGCCCAGTTATTCTAAGTTAATTGACTATTCTCGAACTTCCATAAGCTCCTTTACGCTGCGTTTTATTATCACGATTTGAAACGTAAGTTTGCCTGAAAGATGTAATGAAAGGGTGTTCGAAGAACCGCACATGCAGCAAAATATGCTTAATTAGTAACTTCCAGCGGCATGAATCGGCGTGTTTAATCTGTTGGCGCAAAGTGCCATAATTTTCCACTTACGAAGTGACCTCCTTACAGCGTTGAATGTTTCAGATTGCGGCCCTCTGGGTTGTGAGGTTCGGTCGAGAGGTTCCAACGTTCCGGGGGAAGCTGCTGCCTCCATCTTCAGGGCACAAACGTTTTATACTTGCACATTAATATGGGGGGGGGGGGCGCACACGGTGGGGCAGTTGGTTGAGGCAAGGAAGGTCGCGGGTTCGATTCCCGATGGTGACATTGGAATTCTTTGTTGACGCAAGCCTAACGTCTGCATTATGACCCTGGCGTCGATTCAGTTTCTAAAAGAAATGTGTAACGGCAGGTGCGTAGGGCTGACAACCTTACCACCTTAATGTGATGACTGGATATGTGAGAGGCTCAACCTCCTGGAACTCTCAGGGCCTGTAATTGAATTTCAGGAAAAGACAATAAGATGAACCTGAAGCAAAATAACCACACAAAAACGGGCATTTTTCACCGCAAATAAATAGAAAAATAAACATACCGCACATTCATTTCTCTCACTTGAAGAACGCTTTTATAAACTTTTAAGAGATTTACGAAATTATACAGCTATAAAGAAACCGAAGGCCGATCCCTGCGGCCGTGCGGCCAAAGGTGTATTCTGCGACCGATCGCTTGCTGGAATTGCGGGTTCTAATCCCGCCGAGGTCATGGATGTCTATGTCTTGTGAGTGTTGTGGTGTTGTGAGGTATAGGTCTCTGCGACGGGTCGATCCCTCGTCCAGAGGAGTCCTAATGAATGCGTGTTTGTGTGTGTGTGTGTGTGTGTCACCGAATGTGATCAGGTGCAAATAATAAAATTACACCTACAATGATCAGGTAGAAGAGGTGAGGCTATGAGGCTAAGAAAGAAAGAAACCGCGTAATTTGGAGGCAAATGATGAAGAGCAAACGTGGTGTGCTATTTGCTGAAAGACCGGTTTGCTGATTCTTACAGCAAACTGCAAAACGAAGTCAGACATTTCATTTTGAGAAATGAACCCTGTACCAGACTTCTCGCGAGCAATTAACCAACTCCATACAGCAGAGGCCTCCTCTTGTGCGAGAGGCAAAGGGTTTCCATCACAGCCGTAACAGCTAAGTCAATCGTCTCTGTCCTGAGCCACGTTAAGTCTACTCCACATTCTCACGCCCACTTTCTGAAGTAGTTTTAATACTCTCCAGTCGTCTATTCCTGGGTCTTCAGTGTCATCACTTAAGAATTCCGGACTAAAATTGTGATCCGTTTCTCATGCTTAAAAAATCTGAGGCCTTAGAAATTGATTGTGTGTGTGAAGTACAAGAAGTTCCAGAGTGCTTTTCGTTATAGTACATAAAATACACATTAAAGCAAAAAAGGAAAGCGACACAGCATAAATTTTATGAAGTAACGACAGCTCTCATGTTTTTATGAGAAATGAAACTTGGGGTAAAAACAACAAAAACGGTAGCAGCATTTATGCATCGGAAAATAACGTTCTATGTAGGGATGGAGGATTTAGTAGGAGGGAAAACCCCGAAAACACGTGGAACTAAATATATTCCGCAAAGGAAAGAACGATGTACTGTAGGAGACAATGGTGAACCCAGCTTAACAGACTGGACATAAAGAGTTCCCAAAATGTATGTTGCAATACAATGCCGTATAGGCATACGAAAATAATACCACGGGGCAATTACAATGTCAGAGCATGACTGAACCTAATGCGTAAAGGTTACACAAACCGGCAATGAAATGCAGATTTTTATACACAAAAAATCATAAAAGCAGCCAAACACAACGCAAGCCACATCAGGCGAATACTTCAATATAACACACTGAGAATTGCGCCAGTGTACCTTTTATTAAACAGCAGCACGCCTGAGCAGAGTGAGGTCACAGCACGCACGCACGCAAGCACACAGACATTGAGTCACAATGCATAACACAGCATTTCGTAGAAAAACAATAATAAGATTTTCAATGTTAAACCTTTAAAGCATAGCGGTTAGCGGTTACTGTACGTATCGCCTGCTTCAACATGCATACTCGAGATTCTGCTGAAATAGTGCGTTAAAATGTCACTGACGTGGCACACAGCCTTCACGCGACTAACAGCATTAACCGGTTTGAATGTGTGAGGCAAGAACCCTGTTTGTTACATGGAATTCCTGCTTCAAATGGTTAAATGAATCTGCACTGTATAAATGCACGTCTTAACAATGAAACCCAAATTAAGGTAGACAGCAACCGTAACCAGTCCATTGTAAGGACTGCAACGACACGACGCTTACTGCATTCATCGTCTTACTCGGCAGTTTCAGCAACAGAATCAATAATAATAATAATAATAATAATAATAATAATAAACTTTTAGGTTAGACTTACACATGCAAATTCATCAGTTCGGCGGGGATTCAGAACTCGGCTATGGGCCGGAAGACCAACAAATCTGGGTCCAATTTGCGGAAGGGGAAAGTAACTACCAGCCCCTGCACGGCGTCCAGCATGACCCTGAAGCCCACCCATCCAAGCATTCAATCGGAAACGATGACTATTTTCGCCAGGGTAAAGCGGGATGAGCGTGAAACTGACCACTTACCTCCATCTAGTGCCGATTCAGTGAAACAATACTTGCAGCACATACCTTCTCATTGTGTGGAGCGTAATTAAACATAGAACGACCAATTCACCTTGAGTTATATACAAGCACCGGTCACAAAATAAGTCTGCATGATGTGTAATTCTGTAACTAAAGCACATACACTGCTTGTGATTATACCAACCGACTTCGTCTCCGGGCGATAACCATCTGTTTCCAGCGCTGAAGCAGACCGTCGCGGCCACAAATTTAAAGACGATCGAGAGATGGAAACAGTTGTGACACGGTGGTTGATAACAACGGACACGGATTTTAATCAAAGTAGAATAAGAAAAAAACTCGTCCCTTGGTAACATAAATGCCTCAGTTTTTGCAAAGTAGACGGGAGCGGTACTGTCAAAATCTGAACGGAAAGTTAAGAAACCAAATCAAATGTTCTGTGATCTTATTTTCTGATCGTCCCTCGTATTGCTATGCACGTAGATATGGTATGAACTTGACAAACTCAGCTTTCTTCAAATGCTCCAAATATGGGCGTGTAGCTGACAATAATACATCTTATGTTTACTGGACCGTGCATCATTGTAATAGTTGAAGAATAAAAGACCAACTTGATGTCACTTGCTATTTTAATTTCACTTCTTATGTTCTCAACATGTTTCAGACATTAATATATCTATCATCGGGAGCTTGCGACTGTGCTGTTGAATTACCACATCTGTCGTTTTGTTCTCGGTTCGTCGTGTGTTGGAGATTTGGTGCGGCTGAGTTTGAGTAGCGCCCGTGTTGCAGGCTGAAGCACAACTTGTGCGATGGTGGTAATTCAACAGCACAGTCGCAAGCTCCTGATGATGGATATATTAATGTCCGAAACATGTTGAGCACATAAAATATGGCAAGTGACATCAAGTTGGTCTTTTATTCTTCAGCCATGACAATAACACAATTCAAGGATCCTTTTCTGTGCGCAATTTACACCGACACAGATTTAAGCCACGTTAAATAATTCAGATATATCATCAGCGTAACACAGTCGCCCTTTTTTGTAATGGTTAACAATTACAAACAGACAGATATATTCCATACAAACAAATATGCCTAGCCCCAACTGTTCACTGTATCAACGGCCAAACTGAAAGATAGCGCAGGCTTCGAACCTAAGCCATCTAGCTTCACGTTCTAAGGAGACATAAACAAAATTTCACCTTTTTAAGACTTAAATGTAATCAAATTTCAGGACCTACACGACTAAATGTTATTACTGCTGCCACCTGTGATGTTAGTACAGCTACATTGTAGCACTCCGTAGTAGAAAACTGCAAAGTGAACTAATTAGCTTCTCAAGAAGGACTCCGCTCCTGGAGTTCGGTGGCTTATTTTAACGGTGAATGTTGTGTAGACTCCAGTAGGAAAAGTAAGTAAGTGTACAGACAATGGGCCAGGCCACATTATTTGCTAGTCAAGTAACAACTCTGATGCTGAAGTTAAGTGACCAAAATTAGAAAAATCCACGCATAAAACCTTGGTCAGACCTAGTCCACATTTTATGAAACTAATAAAAACAGCTCTCGACAATGCGCCGTATTTTTTGATGACAATAACAAAATTAATCATGGCAAGTGACTGCTGCATTTTTGTTTTTGTCGGAATTATACTTTGTAATCAAAGACAATGAGTTTGGCCCTGAAATCAGCCGTTCTGAGATGTTTTAGCTGTTTCTCAGAGTATTCTGATATAATGTCGCACTACAAACTACCACTTAATTTCAAATAGCTATCAGAATTCTTCTCTTTTTATCTACCTAAGCCTACTAGCAAACAGGCAGCAAACTTGACCGAAACAATACCCAGCCATGACGTTGATGGTAGCAATGACTATGATCACAGCTTGTCACCAGCGAAACTAAACGCATGTCTTTCCACCACCAGACAAGCTAACAACGATGAGTGCGGTTTCTAATTGAATCATGAACCTTTGGTATCATTTGCATGTTCAAAATATAGACACAGGGGATTATTTTAACCAAGTAGAATAAGAACTCGAACTGTCTGCAGCATAAGTTATGCAGAGAGGCGATACTATTAACATACTTTCATGAATGTACTCAGCGAGCTAATGCAATCTACCCATCGGTCCTGTCTCTCTCTCTCTTTCTCTATCTCTCTCTCTTGCGTATTTTGTAGTCCATATGGCTTGAGGCACTTCATGCAAATTATATCGAAGAGTAGCTGGAAAGGGTCTGCCTCAACTAACATCACAACTTTCCCAAAGCATCGATCCCTAAGTTGAGGGTGGTTGGTATACTAGGGGGAAGGGGGTTGGAGGGAGTGGGTGGATGGTGCCTCCACCTCCACTGCTGATGCTCGAAAACGTTCATCTCCAATCACGCCGTTTAGGATACAGCTTCTCTGCAACGGAACTGACGTGAACAACGAATCTCACTTTAGAACTCAACCCCAACATCCCCTAGTAGAAATTCTAGTTCTTTAGTCTTCTAAAAGCTACAATGCACTTCACACATAATTCATAAGTGCGTATGTTTAGCGGCAGCAAAACTGTAGCAGGAAAATCATGTGCGTTCTGTGCAACAATCTGCTTGCCTGTGTCATTATTACGCTACATTGTAAAGTAAACAGGTATATATGAAATCGTTTATAAGCATCTTACGCCTCCATGTATTATCTTACAGTTATGAAGATTGGTATTCATTTTCTTTCAATAAGACCAACATATCAGTAACAATTCAGAATGCAGGTTTTTATGTGCGTATTTATGTAACGTTCTCAACACACACACAAAACGGCAAATTTATATTTTACTGTAAATAAGAATAAGTGTTGATGTATTTGGCCTTACTATGGCCACTGTAAGTAAGTAATGTGCTCGCGGGCAGCTGCGGTATAAATTCGAGGCTTCTTAATTTTGCTTGTTGGTAGGTGGTATCGCGTTGTCCGCTTTACGCCAGACGAAACACGAGGCCCAATGGGCTGCAGAGATAATTTGGACATGATAACCAAAAGAAATTTTTTTTGTACCGCATTGTAAAGTTTTAGACTTAGGCACATGGATGGTTACAATAAATTATTTCACTTCCATAAATCCTGTTCATTTTCGAAGTCCATGTATGTTGTTGATGTTGGGTCTATATTCAACCAAACGCAGAGCAAAGTGGGCCGCGTGTCCGAACCCCGCTAGGGGCATGGATTACTGTCCTATTCTTTGTTTCAAGGTTGCATGTAATGTCCCAGGCATTACGAGTTAACTGACTGCATGAACATTTGGAGTGTTCCTGGTTGTGTTGTGGAAGCGCGTTATTTATCTACACGTCGTTTATATAACTAGTCTATATAAGTAAACAAAGTAAAAAAAAATAAGGTAAAGAAATCCCATTAAAGGCCTGGACAGGCCCTGAGAATTCCAGGAGTTTGAGGCTCCCAGATTTCAAGACAATCGGAACATGAAGGTGGTAAGGTTGTCGGCCCTACGCACCGGCTACCTTTACCCTCCAGGAAATATTCCTAGTACTCATTTCTGTTAGAGGCTGAGTTGACCCCAGGGCCATGGTGCGGCCGGATGGATTAGGTCAATGAACCCGCGACCTTCCGGCCTGTAGCGCAGTGCCTGAACCAACTGCGCCACCGCGTGCCGCACTGTATATAAGGAGCTCATTATACTGCGTGGAATATTATGGTAATTAACGAGCAACATATCACAAAGAATGTGTAAATAAAGTGGGGGTGGCATAATTTAAGTATCGCCCCTGTATCTGTGTGGCGGCACTGCAAAACGTAACGATAACAACCACAACGACAGATCAGAACAGCCAGCTTTTAGACTGAGAGTTAAATGTGGAGTTCGTATACAAGAAAACATAAATTACTATCCCATAACATTAAGGAAAAGTTTCAAAACCAATTTTTATTTCAGTTCTGACGGTGAGCTAACAGATTCGAAGACCGGCTAGCATACTTATATAAGCAAACACTCTCGAGTTTGAAACCATCGCTTTGCGTTCACCTACGTAATATACTGCCCACACGTAGTTCTCCGGGGGGGCGCAAAACCTTCTACATCTGCGGTTCAATGTCCAGTTAAACTCGACATCCCTTCCCATGTACCAGGCCCAATGTCGAGTCAAAATCGACGTCAGTTTACAATGTTTTATGTTGATTTCCCTACGCTCCGGATACATAATGGGTGCTAGTAGATTTCAGAAATGTTGTTAATAATGAATTCGGACCAGACCATTGGAATTCACAAGAATATTTTGAAATGAAAAGGGACGAGGCCCTTTAGACTACAATTTACCCTTCGCTCTAGCAACAACAAACTACCCATGTTCTATCCAGCTCATCTTTATTTTCTCGACCGCCGATCCATCAATCGGTGAAGCAGGACGACATTGGCAGCGGAAGTTCCGAGTAACATTCAACCCGCCAGTCCAACAGCCAACAACTAGGGGACTTGGAGATTAGAAAACTGGAGCATAATAGAAAAGCAAGGACACGTAATGAGACATAATAGGTTGACGCTTGCAAAACAAATGACCCCTTGGACTTATGATGCGCATTATCTTACGGTTCGTACAACGGAGTGTTGTATTTGTCCGTGTTCCGACTCAATCAGAAGAATCGGAAGCTCAACATATCAAGTCGGGAGGACTCCAAACGCGAAAACTCACTTCGAAACTCACTGCACGTCTATTAATTTTCACCTCGAAGATCCAAAAGCCTACTTGCCTACCGCATCGTGTTGAAGGCCCCGCCGACGGGAACAGGTTGCTGTCACCCGAATGCAAAGGTTCTACACATACTGTATGGAATTCGAAACTAATGAATTATCGTAGAAGGTGTCTAATACCCAGTGGAATAGCTAGGTTTTCTGACGGCCGGGACGAGCAGTAGCAATGGCCGCCACCAGCAGAAATCACAAACTTTATAAAAAAAAATAGCATTACTGAATTTCCTTTTATTTGTCTCTATAATTTAAACTGTGATGAGCGCGCAAAATCAAATTTGCTTTTATCATTTAAAATACACATTTTGTCCCCCCCCCCGGACTCTGCTGCCAGGGATGGCCGCACCATTCGCCACACTCTAGCTACTCCCCCGCAAATATCCATTCCTTAAACAAAACTGGGCCTGCCTTCGGCCAAGAATAAAATCACACTGTCATCTGCAACAATATTACAAAGAAATAATAACAATACAAAAACATACAACAACAAAACAGAGAATCAAAACAAATAATGAAGACGGTCTCTCGCCACAATAAAAACAGTAACGTTTTTGGTTGGCTACTGCGGGTTTCGCACACTATACAACCATCAGGCAATTTCAGCAGTTTTCCTCTGAAGATTGAACCCATTAGTTTTGACAAATCTCAGAAAAAAATTTCATAAAGAAATAATACCAGATACAAATTCTAGTGTCTGAAAAAAGCTGAGGAGTTGCTTCTCTTTTTTAAGAATATTTCGCTGCCATCGTTCGTTTGCTGAACAATGCAATCTAAAACTCAGCGTTCCATTAGACAGTGGTCAGCAGATAGCACTACTTCGACGTCGACCTCACTTCCTTGCCAACAGATACTATAGTAGGTCCAACAGACAGTTGGCGGCAATACACAGACAAGCGCAACTGTTCTACTGCAGCCTGCGCCGACTTTCACATTACACGGTTAACGGGACACAATTAATCATCGTCACGTAACACCTCAGTAAAATTCTTCCACATTTCTTTTAATTGCTGTTCAACACAGATAACAAGAGATGAAAAGTTAATTTCCTAAAATGTAAAACGGGAAATTATCTCAGCTTGTGTAGCCGTATTTACTTTACCTATCCTTTGCCAAATCAAACAGAAGACCACAGACGTATGAGTTTAAGCAAGATATTAGAATTCACTACGGTTCATCAGACTTGACATCCATGACCTCCCGACAAGGAAAGAAAACAGAAACATGGGAACCATAAATACAAGTAATAGTCTGCGTGTAAGTTCTGGTTATGAGTAAATTTCGTATGGCGTGGGCCTATGTACACAATTACAACCGCTGAAACGTCTAAAGAGCCCGTGCAAGACAGGCATACCTGCAGAACAGATATTTTCCATTAATACAACATTCACTATCCTCTCCACAGCCAATTTACACAGTTCGTAGGGCGGAAAGCTTGACAGTGTCGGAATTTTTAACAGAATATAAAGCATATCTTTAAAATAACAGTGTCCGTCTTAAGTGTATACGTTTAGGTGCAGTTTATACCAATGGACCGGCGCTCGATAACCACGACGTCCTGCCTGTCTGCATGCAGCTGCGTCAGACGCTTTGATTTCAATCTGCAGCAAGTACAGTAAAACATATTATGAAATTTTAAACTTGTCCCTTTTTGGCTATTTGCAGAACAGCTGAGATATGAAACGTCGGTGGTAAAATTACGTAGTTACAAGAACACGTCTATTTAGAATAAGAGTTTCTTTACATATTTTAACAGACAGTTGCTTGCTTGCTTACTTACTTACTTACTCCATGGTGCAGAGTCGTTCTTGAGAAGCTAACTGGTTTGCAGCTAGTCAAGAAATTCCCCGCATTTCACGGAACCCGAAGGTTCATTACCGCACTCACAAGCGTC
>Ga0123352_10020055_pt1 | contig 10655 bp, 6 predicted proteins | sample TergutLab28metaG_FD_89700 | JGI IMG/M metagenome (GOLD analysis project Ga0123352, IMG submission 89700) | Labiotermes labralis P1 segment gut microbial communities from Petit-Saut dam, French Guiana - Lab288 P1 | ecosystem: Host-associated > Arthropoda: Insects > Digestive system > Gut ... | reverse complement strand
GTGCCATCAGGTAAAGTTTCTTGCCATACCCACCAGATAGTGACACTGCCAGCTCCATCACAATCATAGGCAGTGAGAGTTAACTGAATTTCTTACTATGGAAGACTCCAGTCTGAGAGATTCATGAGATGTCTGAGAAGCATGCAGATGAGGATGCCATAGATGTTAGCTCAGTTAGATCTTGGGTTTGTTGTTTGAAAAGCAGTGAAGAGGGCAATGCTGACAATCGTCACAGTCGCTGACCTACCACAGCAGTGACAACAGACCAAAGCAAGTTTTTATGTGCTGATTCAGGATGATTCTTGGAGAGAGATGCCACAGTCAATTCAGAGCAAAGTGTGCAGAAATTGAAGAAGTTAAAACAATGAATTTGAAGGGCTGGGGCAAACAGTAATATGAATTAAGAACTCTTCTTGCAAGACAATGCCAGACCACACACCAGTCTGGGCACAAGGGAGGCAATTTAACAATACAGCAGATTGTTTGCCTTCATCCTCCCTACAGTACTGATTTAGTCTCCCCCCAACCACCATCTTTTTGGCCCCCTGAAGGATGCACTCCAAGGATGCCATTTTGCAGACAATGACGAGCTGAAACACAGCATGTGTGAAGAGCTCTGATGCTTCAGCAAAGAGTTTTACATGACTGGCATACACAATTGCAAGTAAGAGTGGGAAAAAGTGCGGTGGTAATGAAGAAGACTTGGGGAAATGTAATGTCAACTCTGTAAAGCACATATACTCGTGATATATGTAAATTTTTTTACAACTGTAACTATAGTTATTGAGAAATAAACAGGTGGCATTATTTGTGTGCCAGCCCTTGTACAAATAAAGGTGTGCCACATGCAATGTATTACTTAAAATTCATGGGGGAAGAGGGAGAATAAAAGAAATAATTGACCGTAAGCACTGTTCAGATACAATATATCTTAGACAATGTTTAAGTGCTGTACTTACCCAAATGTGTTGATAATTTTTTTCTGAATTTAGCATAATTACACACAATGTTAAACACAATCTTTCTATGTGGGTATTTTCCTGAAAATTGAAGACTATGAAGACAGGTCATCTTATACAAACAGTCACCAAATATTCAGGTAAATACAGTCGCTATTAACAACTGCAGTTCAGACAGAACTGTCGAAGTCCAATGACAGAACAGCTAAAATACTGTCACTCAATACCAAGCACAGCTGAAAATGCCCCCTAAAATTCCATGTATTTTAAAAAATGTGTGCAATGTTACAAAATGATATCTTGCAGAATGTTACACATGCCCCTAGAATATGCTGTAACCATCTACCTCATTTCAAGGTGTCACATCCAAGAAAACCATATTAAATATCCTTGATTCAGTCCATACAGAACAATATATTGCACAAGACTGACTGAATCCACCTCTGAATAGAAGCAAGAATGTTACGACATGTACCACTTCACAGTCCGTTCCATGCACTATAATATGGAGGAACACTCAATTGTGGTGGCACTTGACAGTACTGACAGCAAGCTAGCTCGGCACATTACACACGAAACTGCAGCAACACATAAAACTGATTTGTTTGGTCGCACCTGAACACATTCACTGTCATGCCGACAATTCCATTTATCATACAACATTAGGCTGCATATATATATATACATGACAAATTATGATAGCCAGTATTTGAAAAGTCTCCTTTCCCAACTTCAATATAAATGTAAACTGTAGTGACCACACCTCAGATGTGGCCATTTCATACAATCTTACAAATACATTATTACATGTCCCTGATATAAACACCAGCTTCAGAATCCAGCAGCCAATGAACGATTCCGTCTGTTGGCTTTACCCGTCCAGCTGGAAGGTCCTCTTTATCCTTCAATATGCGCTGAAAAGCAAAGGTTAACGTCTCTTAACAAAAGTGAAATACTGAATGCATCTTTGATTGTTTATTTCATGTATCTATCAGTATTTTCTGCAACTCAACTCTAACTGCTGCATTTATTCATTCACTCACTCACCAAATCATTCACATACCCCTTATAAATGGCAAATAATGAAAGATTTCAGGAAAAATTAAAAACAGTACCATGATGTAATCAATAATAAAACTACAGGGTTATTATTTTATGTGACAGCTAACATCTATCTCTTCCTGTCAGCTTACTGATCACATTACAGCAGCTGGTCCAGCTGCCTGCCCATACACATGCTGGTGTAGCAGTGGGCAGTAACCAATAAGCTGTCAAACAAAATACAGACCCCCACATATAACACTTGATTCTGTCATAGCAGTGAAGATACACACCCCATTTACCTACGAACAGACAAGAATTTTTTTTTATGAGTCATCATCTGGAAAATCACAGGTCCCCTTATAACCATCCACAAAAGTTAAACATATTCTGTACAGGGATTTCCTGAAATTGCAATCTGTGATAGGTCACCTAATGTTCAGATAAATGTGGTACACTGTAGTCTTCTGAGGCATGACACCATGCAGTGTGATATGTGGGCATTATTGCGGGGAAAACAATGTCTCCATATTATGCCCTGATAACAGAGACAATGGCGCAATCCACACTGTAAGGATAGCCATGTTCCAGAAAAAAGCCACTCAGATATTCTCACTAGGTTACAATGGGCATGTCCACACTAACAATCACTGTCAGAACATGGTATAGTCATGAACAGATCAATTTAAATACAGGCAAAAGTGTGTTCGCTGACAGTAGGTGGGTCTTGAGGCTGTTGTCAGTGGGAATTGAGGCAGTATAGTCCTCCGAAATATTGGTATCCACCCACCCAATTAGGACCACGGTAGCACAGTGGTTAAGGTGCTGTGCTACAAACTGAAAGGTCGCTGGTTCGATCCCAGCTGGTGTCACTGGATTTTTTATTGACACAAAATCCTTCCGATCGCACTACGGCCCTGGGGTCGACTCAGCCTCTAACGTAAATGAATACCAGGAGTATTTCCTGGGGGTAAAGGCGGCCGTTGCATAAGGCTGACAACCTTACCACCATCCTGTGCTGTTGTCACGAAATCTGGGAACCTTAACTTCCTGGAACCCTCTGGGCCTGTCCAAGCCTGTAACGGGACTGCTTTACCTTTGCTTTAATAATAATAATAATAATAATAATAATAATAATAATAATAATAATAATAATAATAACAACAACAACAACAACAACAACAATAATAAGTATTATTATTGTTATTATTATTATTACTACAATTTCTGTGTCCACCCACCCAATTAGACAAATGCTGATTCCAGTAACATGATGCCATACCTTGATCATGTCAGCCTTTGCTGCTCCAGAAACAGCAAACACACAGCACTCAGCATTGTTAACAACTGGAAAGGTAAGTGTGATTCTTGATGGAGGTGGCTTAGGGGCGTTAGTAATGGGGGCGACCCACACAGAAGTATCGTCACAAATGCGATGTCCTGGGAAGAGGGAACAGGTGTGTCCATCTGGGCCCATTCCCAGCAGTAACAGGTGAAACCTTGGAAGCGAATCAGGTGGGAAGTGGACTGCCATTTTCTTTATATAATCTTTGGATGCTTCTTCAGCTGTGTCAAGAAAACATACCACATGTCAGGTTAGTAACTCCAAACTCCTTACAACATGGTGTCACCAGTAATTTTCACAGGTAAAAAATACAGTACTTATGGACTGGTATGTTCATTACCATTCTATTCTTGGGAAAAGGGAAGCAACAGGATTAATTACACAGTGGCTTATTTGCTAAGTTGGGGTCCATGAGAGGCACTGTGCAGCCTATTGACGATTCGTAAAATGACTGGATTCATGCTTTGAACAATAAAATCTCAATCTGCACATACTCATGGGATGTGCACACATGTTTGTAAATATCACAGTAATGACAATGTGAAATGTCCAAGCTTAAAACTAATACTGACTTTCCTTAACATCAAGTTTCTCTAAACAAATACAATCATTTCACAGCAGTTCGTCACCACGAACAACAAATGGCACGCACATTTTTTTCATTATAAGTTCTATTTTATGTGAAGAAAAAAGATGTATAAAATAAACCTGTAAAGATGTTGATTCCGGCCTTCTGAACCTGTTTGACACTGCATGTATGTATGTAGAACAACTCAGATACTACCCTTCAAAGGTTTAATGCAATCCTGGTTCAGACTGCTTTTTTACATGGCATGCAATAAGATGACAGTTAATAAAAGCATTTATACTGTTTCAGTAATAAACCAATAATGAGTTTATTTATTATCAGTATTAGAGATTAACAGGGAGATGAAAAAATTCACATTCCCATGTGAAGCACATGATCCGATATAGCAGAGTAAGTTACTGATATTAACTGCAGCTGATAATAATTAAATCCATCTCATGTGACATTCCAAATTAATTCATGTTTTGATAAGAGAGACGAAAATATTATCAGTTACCATAAAATGCAAAATGGACTGTGTGAAAGCTGGTGAATATTAATTCTTGGTTATCTTATCCATTATCATCAAACACATTTAATCATCCTCTCACTAAGACACTTCAATATTTTCAGTCAAAACACTTCACTTACTTTCCCAGTAAAGAACTACACTGTATATGAAGTGTGGGCTGCGACAGCATAGTTGGTTTAGTGACTCTTTACGGGCTGGACAGTCATGTTTCAAATGTCAGTGAGGCAAGATTTTCCACACCCGTCCACACCTGCCCCAGGCTTAAAGCCTCCTGTACAATGGGTACCACATTTCTTTCCCAGGAGTAAAGCAGCTGGGGCATCACATTGACCACCACCACCATTTAACACCAAGGTTAAAGAAAGAGTGAAGCTATACCCCTACACTCCCTCTGGGCCTTCATGGCCTGTTCTAGAGTGAACTTTACTTTCACTAGATATTCAGTGTTGCAGTTGCCATAAAACTCAAAAGTACTTGACTAAATGTATGTAAAATATTCTTCACTAAATTACATATCAACTGCAACATCCTCCTGAAGAACATAAAACTTCCCCCAGTCTCTAAACATTTCAGTACATAGTATATTTACACTTATTCCTCTAAACCCTCTGTATTTACCATAATAGTAGTCACATGTTTAGTGAAATTCAAAATGAACATAACACTTTTGCAAGTTTCTTTAATTTAACTAGTGAGCACACAGTATCACATGCACCAACTCTGAGAATTCTCAAAGTTATGATCTGACAGAAAGAAGTAAGAGTAAAATTTAAGACTTAAACAGCTTACTTTGTTATGTAATGTCACAGTGGACCTGCTAAGTTTACATTTAGTACCGCAAAGTAACAATAAGTTACAAAATTATGCTTAACTTAAACACAAGAAAGTAACACCTGCCAACAAAATTCTAAAATAAAAACAGAGATTTATCTTTTTGAAAGTGACTAAACACTATTTTCTATCACAGGACTATGAACTGCTGGACATGCAACATCATCAGTCACTAAGAAGCAGTGACATCACCTGCTGTACAGTAAGCAGGGAGGTAGTAAAAATACTCTCTGTGGAATGTAAGGGTGAGAACTAGCAATATTCTTTACAAAGTCTAAATACATCAGTAACTCTGTAATACTGAATATACTGTACTTTTACACCACTGAAGTACGAAACGTTCAACCTATAGAACATGGCAGCAAGTGTACTATGATATTCTTGATATAAAATACAGAAAAATTATAGTTTAGCCTCCAATACATTAGGTCAGTATTGCAGTTTGGGTTTCTGCATTGTACAACAAAATGCCACAACTCATTACTGGAACCGTTGCTACATTTTAGCGCAAGAACAACATAAGCACACACTGTCACTTTATTCTGGGGGTGCTTGGGTTATGTAAGATGTGCAAATAAAACACACTAAGTCACAGTTAGTTATAAGGTATCAGCATACTGCAAAGTCACCAAGCGCAACAAATTCCATCATAAACTTGGCAAATGACCTTTAACCACTAAAAATTCTATTCCAAAACCACTCACCTAATACACAGGTCTACAAATTTAATATACGAAACCTAGACGATAAAAATAACCACATCATTAAAGTTTCTGGGGCTCGCAAATAACGTATGTGTCTGAATTAACTTAATAATCATTTATGTACCATGAGAATATCTTGAATTTGATAGCTGCTAGATCTGTATTATGTCATCTTTAGATACATAATAAATGATCTAGAGAGCACTGCATGTTACAAGGTATCGTGAAAGGAAATGTCAATTTACGTGCAAGTCCTACCTGGTAAATGGGGATCTATCTTCAGAAACTGCTTTTCAGATAATTGCAGAACGTCTATTAAAGAATTTCTGTATATTCCGTACGTTGAATCTGCACTCTCGAATGGTACAACTCTTTCGTCACAAAAGAAAAATATCCATTTCGACCAGTCAGTATCAAGTTTCGGCAATCCAATAGATAAAAACTTTGCGAGTGATCCACCTGAGAACAGGATAATATTACAATGCAAAATTAAAATGGGCCATTACGATACATATGAATTCCAAAATACTGAATGACATGTCTGAAAATAATAACCTGACAGTCCGATTTTGAACACATTATCCCTTTCTATTGCCTTCACAGAGATGTTCTGCATCAAATTACACAATTCTGTAATTAAACTTTCTTCGTCCTGCACAACAGTTACCACTCGATTTTCTTCATCCTGCACGACTGTTACAACTCGATCTGTGTGCATTCTGCGAAAAAATCTTAGTTACTATTTTCACGACTTAACTTTCCAATCCGCACACCTCGTCACGCGCACTCGCCAATCCACTGTTCACACATCTGTGGCTCACACACGTGCCCACGAATCGTACACTCGTCCACAGCCTTGGCCATGGATTACTGGTTCTTCGCGCTCCACCAAAGATTATAGGACCTTAAATGACACTGAATGGCATGGGTCATGATAATGGTGTGTCGGCACGACCTATTGAAATCAAAGTGTTTGCGTTAAGGCAATACTCCTGATGCCACATACAAGGATTTTTACGGTCTTTCTTGATCATATTATGTTCTTCTTGGTATTGACTCTGTGTAAGAACATTATTGACGCCCCTGATTCATGACATGTCAACCCACGTTTCGACAATATGTTAAAACCGTTAAGAACGTCGTCTCTGCGTGAAAAAAGAAATTCATGGGGTTGTGTGTATGAGAGAGAGAGGCGTCACAAATGTTACTGTATACAGGTAACCCTTGTTTTACGCTCTACCCTTTGTGAATACACAACTCTTAATTTACACCTGCAGAATTTCTTTGACTGCCTCTGTTCTGTTACTCGTATGTAATATCATTACTTATTTACGCCTTTTCTTTTTCGCCCACTTTTTCAGCAAAACAACTGGTGCATAATATAAGGTCTTGGTGTAAGGAGCTGAAGCATTCAGGGTGGAGTCAATCCACACTTAAGACAGCACTGTACGAAGTACAGATATTCTTACAACCTGTCACGCTAGAATTGTGGTTTTCCTGATAGGCATAAGAACCACGATCACCCAAGCTTAGTAAAAACTTTACTTTCTTGAACACTTTTACCTTGCAGTCAAAACTTACATCAGAAAAGTAATTTGTTATATTGGACAAGGACTCTGCCATAAGTGCTGCAACAAGTACTACCGACTATCAGGAGTTCAAATTGTATTGTTACGCATAACGTCATGTATCTTTACATAATACACGATGTCTTTAAAAAGCAATCTTCATGGAATAAAAAATATAAGCATTTGTAAGAGTCCATGCACAATCTACCTGTTTGCAATAAATGTATCTTTGTTGGCATGCTGTGAGTCACTGGCAGATTAATTAGTTCACCACATTTATAGAGGCAGATCATCCTGTGTTGACCTCTATTCACCGAACATGAATGATGTTTTTCACCGAGCATTTGTACACTTGTACCTTTAGATCCACAACTCATTCTACGTTTTGGTACCACAACGTGAAGGACACAAAATAACATAATGTATTAAAGTGCATATTAAATGGACTGAAAATGATGCACTGAGAGAAAAATGCAAGATCATGTTTTTAGAAAGAGATTGCTGCAGTTGTACTTGCTCCTTCCAACTGCCCAAGCTTTCGGTCATTACTAAAAGTTTATGTGGTGTACAGCATGAACCAGTAGTTTGACTTATTCTCTATATCCACTAATGGTATCATTAGTGGTGCAACTTCACATGTCACCAATCATAAGGTCATGCAACATGATAAGGTAAGGACTGGACGTCAGTAATGCCTGATTTTAATGTACACCAGAAAACCATGGTAATAGTCAGATAAAAAAAACTAATCATGTTTATGCAGCCTACTGGTGAGAATTATTAGCATATATTAATTACTAAAGCACACAATTAGTTGTCCACAGTTCCTACTAATAGTAAAGGTACGGCTTTCCCTGTGCACACCACAAAGGCATACGGGGGGCGTGCAGGTATAGCTATACCCATTCTTGACCTCAGTACCAGATGGCAGAGTCGTTGGTTAGCTTCAGTCTGGCCAATTTACCTCCAGGGATCATGTCCCAGTACTTGCTGAACAGGAGGCCAAGTGGGCACCAGAACTGGTTAGCATGCTTTGGAGTAGACAAAAATCTTTCACCCTGCTGTGAATCCAACCACAATTCCTCAGTCATTCAGCCCACAGCCTAGTCACCGTGCACAATTGCTCCTTCAGCTCCTACTAAGTTTACTGCACACAATGAGGCATTTACAGCAGAGGGGAATATTTTTAAACCCACTTGTGCTTTCTGACTGCATTAAAATCAAAGCTTCAGAACTCCCCAAATGGAAAACAGCTATTACATTCTACATTTTACAGGAGGACCTTCAGAAAAGCCCAAAAATTTCAGTCTGGATGACCTCACTATAGGTCAGTACTTGAACTGGAAATTATTGAATACAAAAAGGGATACTACACACTTTACTGTGACTACTGGTGTTGCAGCCTCTCTTTTTAGTTGTACTGATAAGTAACGTTTAAGGTTGTCACAACACTGACTATGAAAATTACAGTCTGCTGGCATGTAAGAGACCCCAGTTCCCACCCATACAAAAAACCAGGTATAATTACATTACATACACACACAATGTACATACATACTAAAACAGCACCATAACACAGTCAATAAAACAAGTATCTGCTCAGTAACAGAGTAAGCATTCTCGCCCAACAGTAACCCTCTACCACCTCCACATCACCGCACTTTCATTTTTGTAAGAATACATCTGGTGTATTTAAAAAATGGCATTACTTTAAAATTCTTTTATCACTTGCTGGAAAGCCCATGAAATTGTGTGGAGATTTGTATGTATTTGCTCCCTTCATAACACCATACAAATTAAACATAAAAGAGGAAGGCACACTATGTTAACCCAGTGAGAACTCATGCTGTGCAGCATATCTTCCTGTGATGTAGTGGTATAACTGCCTCTCTATATCTGCCAGAAGGCCAGACGCTCCAATACGAAAGAGGTCTGGATACAACCAAGATGTTCCCAGTTCCTCCTTCAACAGGATTAGCCAGTTAATGGCATCTTTTGCTGTACGTATGCCACCTGCAGGTTTGAAGCCAACCTAAAACAATAAAAACTTTTGTCACCTCAAAACATCATGCAAGATTTCTAGAAAAGAAGTATTTCAACATGTGGCACCATGTAGATACATATGAACTTTTCAACACATCTGCTGCTCACAACTTCAGGGAGGCAACAGACAGCAGGTTCCTCCACAACAATGTCACTACTACTACTACTACTACTACTACTACATCCTCTTCACATCTCTTCCTGTCAGGACTTAGGCATTTTGACCTGGTGCAGCTTCATTTCCATCATTTACATGGTCTAACCAGGAAACAATTTTACCAAGCTACATGCCATCACATCACAGAAAACCGTAATTTACCATGGAAACCTTAAATTGTATATATTCAGAATATTTATATTGTGTGTGTTTAATGATGAGATATATGCACAGACACAGTCAGTTTTGAAACAACAGCTTGAATAGAAGAAAAATACACACACAAATGTGTGCTAACCTAGTGATTCCAGCCACTTCTAATGGGACGTGTACTAATGCGATCTAAAGTGCATCTGCTCTTAATAACAGATATTCATTCTTATGGGAACAACAATGACCATTCCCTCTCCATGCCTCTCCACACATCTCATCCCAAGATACCTATTTGTGGTTATGCCTTACATGCCTGCAGTATATCATATATGTTTTACTGTACAGTAGCCACTATTGTTGTCTAATTTCAACAAAAACTGGCACATACTGATACGTTGCCATAAAGTGTCCCAATATTAATTTTCATGAGAATCTTTTCAGCAATCGTAAAGTTGTTACCTGCAAACAGGCATGGTGAAGCTAATCTGGGCATTTTAGAAACTTTTGATTGGGAATACAAGAAAAATAAATATTAAACATAATGACTATATATCGTTCTACTTCATGACTAATCATAAAATTACCTTATATCCAACCCGCTGGTAATAGTCGCGGATTGCTCGGCACATAACAACCCCTACTGGTAATGTGGCATTCACTCCTTCCTTGCCTAAGAGAGTTTCAGGCAAACATAAGAACATTTTATGACTACAAGCTGAAGATGACTGTGACAACATGTTTCACTATAATGAAG
>Ga0123352_10020053_pt1 | contig 10656 bp, 4 predicted proteins | sample TergutLab28metaG_FD_89700 | JGI IMG/M metagenome (GOLD analysis project Ga0123352, IMG submission 89700) | Labiotermes labralis P1 segment gut microbial communities from Petit-Saut dam, French Guiana - Lab288 P1 | ecosystem: Host-associated > Arthropoda: Insects > Digestive system > Gut ... | reverse complement strand
CTACTTACCTACCTACCTACCTACCTATCTATCTATCTATCTATCTATCTATCTATCTATCTATCTATCTATCTATCTATCTATCTATCTATCTATCTATCTATCTATCTGCGTGATTTCAGGTTTCCATCACGTAGTAGCTGAGAACTGCGCTCGTCTGAGTCATTACGCAGGAAATATTGGTAATTTTTCTTACCACTACTCGCAGCGTAGTGCCTCAGAAGAGCGCAGTTCTTATCTATCCATTTGACCATCCCCAGGATGACGGGTGAATAGACCTGCATAACTGATACGACAGTTTCTCGCAAGGCAAACAGGAATGCTTCAGCGGAAACACGTGACATTGCATTTCGATACAGGTTAATGCAACATGTGTTGGCCTGAGAGCAAGTTTTGGTCTTACCGCGCGGTAACAGCCGGCGACGAGCTGCCTGAACTATTACCAGGCGATGAAGGCCACTTTCTGTTCCAAGTACTGTACCCCGTTTGCACAAAGAAGGCAGTGGCAACCAAATCATGACAGTGGAACAATCCTGACAACACTGGGAAAAATATAATTGATTACTGACTGCACGTAGAACTTGGCTGGGGAAATATCTGGAGTGTGCTAATTCTTCGTGTTCACACACTCATCAGTTGGACATCTGACTGCTGAATACATAAACTGTCCTTAAAAGGAAAGGGAATTGAATTTCTTTAAGAAATAAAGTATTATTTTAATTTCACATTCCCAACCTAAATTGAAGGTAATCGCAGAGTACAACCAACAAGATACGACATTTCTCAATTCATTTATTTCTGTAAGGTGCTCCACATATTTCAGACTGTTTTTCCGTATATCATCAGTAGCTCAAAACTGCACATACAGCGTCAGGTTTTTGTCAGACCGTTACTGCTACCTGCTGCTAGTCTTGCCAGGCTTGCGCCAGGTAGCAGTAAAGGTCTGACAAATACCTGTCGCTGTATGTGCAGTTTTGAGCTCCTGATGATGGAAGGAAAAACAGTCTGAAATATGTACAACGTGTTAAAGAAATAAATAATTGGTTATACTCAACAAATGCGGGGCACGCGGTTGCGCAGTTGGCTGAGACAATGCCCTACAGACCGGAAGGTCGCGGGTTCGATTCCCGATATTGCCATTGGAATATTTCATTGACATAATCCTTCCGGACGCACTATAGCCCTGGGGTTGACTCAGCCTCTAACAGAAATAAGAACCAGGAATATTTCCTGGGGGGTAAAGGCGGCCGGTACTTAGAGCTGACAACCTTACTACCTTCCTTTGCCGATTGTCTTGAAATCTGAGAGCCTCAACCTCCTGGAACCCTCTGGGCCTCTCCAGGCCTGTAATGGGTTTGCTTTACCTTTACCTTTACTCTGCGAATACATTAACGATGAATGTGCTAAATCCAAATTAACGGCTTACTTCTAGGGGATAAATCTGTGGGAAAATGCGAATTTTAAATCCGAAAGGAAGCAGTCTGGGAAGTTTTCGGTTCCTTCACAGCATATTCCCGAGAAATGCGAGGGAATCCTAACCCACGACAACAGATGCTATTACAAGCGAACTTCTGAATATGGAGTAGTCTTGATTCAGTGGGGATTGTAACGAAATCAGATGACGTGGGATGGAGATGTCAGCTAAGGTCGAAGAGAGAAAAGCACAGTGTATTTTAGACTTTACAAAGTTCAAGGACCCTACCTTCGTCCTTACGGTTCATTTCAGAGATTGTCAGTATCTGAGAGAAATATCAATATGCGAACTTATTCTGAATGAAGGCATCACGATGTGCTTGCAATTCAATTAACGTTACACAGTATACGTCAGCACGATATTTTTTTTCTTAAACAAGTCTACATGTTTCGACTAAAAGTTAACCATTTCAGGCCCTTACAACAAAACATCTGGTAGTGAAAGTGTTGTAAGGGCCTCAAGATGACTAACTTTTAGTAGAAACATGTAGCCTTGCTTAAGAATAAAAAAGATTATGCTGACATACTGTGCAACGTTAATTCAATATGCGAACTGTTGTTTTCCCATCAGCCCACTCTGACGTAAGTCAAATCGCTTAAAGCGCTTGTCACAAGTGAAGGTTATCACTTATTTTTTTCTCTCAACTTTTCCACTAAAATGAGTTCCAGATGTTGCTTACAGCCTAGATGGCTGGTGGAGAGCAACATACACTCGTTTAACTTTTACGTGTTTTGAGTAATTTCTTGGTAAATTTCGCTGTTTAAGTAATATGTACTTGTCAAGCTTCTGGAATGAGTTTTGTTGTCTGTACAAACATTCGATATTTTGATATGTTTAATGTGTCTGCTATTAGGACCAAGTCAAAATAGCAGACACAGAAGATAACTTACAGAAAGCTGCGCATAAATTAAATCAAGTAATAACAGAATATGGTTTAACTATATCTGCACAGAAAACAAAACCGTTGGCATTTAAAGGGCGAGATCCAGTGAGAACTAAAATTGTAATAGATAATAAAATTGTAGAAAAAGTAAATTTGTTTAACTATTTAGGAAATGTGATATCTTATGAAGGAGAATTGGACATCGATAACAGATTAAATAACTTTTTGAAGATTACAGGTAATTTAAATAGTGTGTTTAGACCACAAATAACCCTTAAGAAAACAAGAATAAAACTACACAATACAATGGCCCTTCCGGTCTTGTTATATGGCAGCGAAACTGGACTGTTAAATCAAGGGACGGCAGAAGAATAACAGCAGCAGAGATGAAATACATGAGAAGAAGAGCGGGATACATTTGGACAGATTACAAAACAAATGGACAAATTGCAAAGGAGTTAAAAATAACACCAATTTTGGACAAATTACTGGAATACAAGAGAAGCTGGATACAATATGTAAATAAAATGCCTCGAAATAGATTACCCAGGGTAATGAAATACTACTGTCCAACTGGCAGAAGGAATCATGGTAGACCTTAGAAGAGACTTCTAGATACGTGAGACCGGAACGGGTCAAAAATTGGCCCAACGCCATGACAGATATATGATGATGATGATGATGATAAATATAAGAATATTATTTTATTTGGAAAACTGAGTTATGTTGTTTAGAAAAACATATGATATATTAATGCTTTTAATAAATATAAGAACATTATTTTATTTGAAAGAATTAATTGGTAACATATCTTGTCGTCTCGTCTCTCTAATTTTGCACACCCGCCGAGTTGATCGACCACATTTTCGGTACAGTAGCGATGGGAATTTACAAATCCCATATGTCAGATAAATTACAGACCTAGCAAATAAAGCATATAGCTGTAAACAGAGCGAATCCGTTGGATCAATTACCCTCTGGACACCAATTTATATTATGCCTACCTCCATACAGAACCGTGTCCGCTGTTCGACATGCGAAATTCTTTTTCGTTGTACTCCTGTTCGCTGGGTGTTCGTCTCGGTGTCACGAAGCGTCTCAACAGCGTCGCACCTGCCCCTGCACATAGTCACCTTATGCAATGTCACCCATCACTTCTCGTTACTAACGCCGCGAACACTTTGACTAAGTCACGAACAATCCACCACTTACGATGTCCGACTCGTTACTACCCAAACTGCCTGTAGCCACGCCTTCAAGGTCAATTTCTATTTTGTTTATACCTTCAACTTCCACTCCAAGCTTCCTTCAACTTCACACAGGGTGGCCAAAGATCAAGTATTCGATTAGTAATGTATTCACAAAAATACATGGTAAATGCTTTCATTATTTAGTGAATATTATTTTAATAATATTCTCCGTTTTCAACGCATAACTCACAAAGCTCTGACTTTGTAAAGTAATGAATGGCATAACATTTTATTGGCTTCAAAATTACGAGAGAAATTTGACGTTCATATGGCCGTGCATCGTAATATATTTCTATAGTTAAACAAACTAGATGCACCTACGTCTCAAAATTATTTTATTTGGAATGACACTCTACATGTTTCGGACGGTCTTTCTGCCCATCATCAGGAGTTCAAGTCTGTACATACAGCTGTCAAACAGATACTGCTGATTGCTTGCTAGCAAGCAGACAGCAGTATCTGTTTGACAAATGCCTGCTGCTCTATGTACAGTCTTGAACTCCTGATGATGGACAGAAAGACCGTCTGAAACATGTAGAGTGTCATACCAAATAAAATCAATTTGAGACGTAGGTGTATCTGGTTGGTTTTACTGTAGAAATACGATAGAAATATTATCGTTTATCCTTTACAGGAGTAAGAACTAAGTGACAACCAAAGGGTAGATGGAGAGATGGAGTAAGAAATGATTTAGCTAAAGCTAAGAAATTGCCGGTCCCAGTGGCCGCGTGGTCTAAGGCGAAGGTCTTCGGCCGCTCGCCTGCTGATATTGTGGGTTCGAATCCCACTGGGGGGCAAGGATGTTTGTCTGTTGTGAGTGTTATGTGTTGTCACATAGAGGGCTCTGCAACGGGCTGATCACTCGTCCAGAGATGTACTACAGACTGTGATGCGTAATTGTGTGTGAGATCTAGAAACCTCGTGAATTAGGAGGTCCTGGCCCACTGGGGGTCAGTTGCGCCAAAAATAAATAGAACTGAGAATTTGGGGCCCAGTCTTTACTGATAGAAAAGCCTGGAATTATCTGAGGCAGAAGACTACAACCCGTGTAGAGACGTAGGGTGAGAAGAAGAAGAAGAAGAAGAAGAAAAAGAAGAAGAAGATTTTCCTTCACCTACCTATTGGGGCGTAATTTGTATGAAAACAATTCAGTATATTTTAAGTACTTCTGGTCACTTTTCAGCGGCTTTCCTGTACTAATTTAGAGCAGAAATAACTATTCGCCTTGGATTTCAACAGATATAATGAGATGCACCTTTGCGACTGAACTGCTTACAGGTGACGATTTGAACTCTTATTAGAAGTCGTCCATTCACATCGAGCCCTTCAGCTCTGGGCGGGCACGAGTAACCTTCTGACCCCCCCTCAACCATCATTCCACATCGTAAAAGACAGATTTCGAATGGCTCTTGAGGTCAAATACTTAGCAATGCTCGCCCAGAGCGCAGGAACCGATGGTGATTTGTACACAACATGACATAAAGTAGAATTTTGTGAATCGCATTCCTGCTAAGTGCATAGTTCATCAATACACAATAGAATCCTAGTTACTTCGAATAAAAAATCTAGATAAAAAAAGAATCAGTGTATTAGGGGGAAAAACGGGAGCAGAGAACATAGTAAAGGAAATAAAACAGAACCAGGAAAAGTGGCTACAACACGTACAGAGGATGGACACAAACAGACTACCAAAACAGGCACTACAATATAAACCAAAAGGACGAAGGAACATAGGATGACCGAGAAAGAGATGGAGGGACCAACTTCAAATTGAGGATCATGGAACAGGAAACACGCCTAACCGTTCAGGAACATGCTGATGATGATGATGATGAAGAAGCTGAAGATGACAATAGAGTCTTGATGTACATGCCAATTCATAGCTTCATCACTTTGCATATAATTTAATGCAAAAATGCCACACCTGTAGTTGGTACAAAGCTAAGCTTATGTACGGAGTTGTGTCCGCTGCAGATTGCCAGCATGAAATATATGAGTTTTTTTTTCCAGGGTGGCTGAAATTAATTAACCGCGAGATTGAAATATTTGTAGCACGCATGGAATGTCGCAATTATTTATGTTACTTTTGGCAATATTCATCTCCTTCTCTTATTCGGATTATTGTCTAAGGCAGGCCGATTAATCCATTCATGTGGTGGTGGCAAGTTGGGCAAAATTCTGCGTATATTCTGGCGAGAATCTATTGAATACACAGAATGAAGTACGAATAAATATGTATGTAAATATATGCATAAATTAACTTGTTTGTCTTTTATATTATTCGCAATAAAATATGTTTTTAGAAGAAGAAGAAAAAGAAGAAATTATGGACTATGAAATTCTCAGCTTAGGCTAGAGTGTTGTTAATTTAACACAGCTTAAAAAATAAATTGGTATCGTAAACATATCTTTTTCCATAAATAAAGAACAACATAAATTTACAAATATTTTTGCCTCCCTAATTCGACTGTGCCAGGCAAACGTCTACAAAATGTTCTCGTTTCGAATGTACCAGCCGGAAAAGTAAATTATTAGATTTAATTACATTTCCTTAATATTTAAAGCAGCTCTTCAAGAGCGAAGGGTTCTTGTAATGAATGTGGTAAGATTATAACGTATTGTACATATCGTTCCAGGAAGTGCAGCCAGGATTGTGACGTAGTTTTATCGAAACACTCATCTTTACGTTAAAGCACATATTTTATTGACGTCTCTACACTGATATCTGTCCAGACGTCCTTCTGCCTGTCGTGCATTTGTATCTATAACTCTAAAACAACTTCCAGCCTTCTGTTCAATACTAGCGCTTTGTATTGCTCAAATCAAAATCTCATTTAAAACAATGGCTTATATGTCGTTGATACTGAAGCTAGTATACAAAGGTAAAATGCACCCTTGCACAGCACTGATGATTTGTATAGGGCGTACGGCCTATAGGGGGAGTAGAGGTGTAGCTCTACACTTTCTTGACCAAGGCACTAAAAGGAGGTGAGGCGTCAGCGTCACAACCCGACCGCTCTTTACACCTGGGAAAGACCCGGTACCCATTGTACAGGAGGCTGTGTGGGCCCACGTGAGCTCCTAATAATGCCAGCAGATGGCAGAATGTGGTTTAAAAGAATTTTAACCTTATCCTGCTAACGTGGAGAATAAGGTGACCTCCTAATTATACCAGCAGATGGCAGAATGAAGTTTACAAGAATTTTAACCCTTATCCTGTTAATGTGGAGAATAAGGTGAGCTCCTAATAATGATAGCAGATGGCAGAATTATGTTTAAAGGAATTTTAAACCTTATCCTGCTAACGTGGAGAATAAGGTGAGCTCCTAATTATGCCAGCAGATGGCAGAATGACGTTTACAAGAATTTTAAAATTTATCCTGCTAACGTGGAGAATAAGGTGAGCTCCTAATTATGCCAGCAGATGGCAGAATGACGTTTACAAGAATTTTAACCCTTATCCTGCTAACGTGGAGAATAAGGTGCGCTCCTAATAATGCAAGCAGATGGCAAATAGGATTTATTTCGGCTTTTAAAACGTTAAGAATGGAAGTCCGTAATACTGAATGTTTTTTTTCCTAATCTTTGGAAACACGGAGTTACTCTTAGAGGCTCAGAGAAAATTGCTTTTTCACTGAGAGTGATGGGAATTGTATCGTTTGCTTGAGCTATAGTGACGTCAGAACACCAGCGATCCAGTTAACACGGAACAGAAATGTTTGTTCTACACAAAATGTTTGTCGTTCTTCGAAGAAGTACAGCCAACTTCCATAAATTTAAACAGTATTTGTCCACAATCCTGAAATAAGCCTTCGAATATTTAATGTTTTAGCTTTTTATGTTAACCATTTTGAGAACACATTGACTCTGTATTATACTTGATGATCAAAATTCTCTGTCCATCTGAAGTCTAAAATCCCTACACAATTCATGATTTGAAAATGGACATAGCAGAATAAATTTAAAATGTGAACCGTGCTATACTGATCACGGTCTTCCGAGAACACAGTTCGGGGTGTCAATAAATGTCTGGAGACTTGTGGAAGAAACTTTTAACATTAATTGTAACTTTGTGTATCGTAATCATCAGGTGCACAGAGACTTTTTGATCACCCTGTACTTAAAGCTGGAGTTCGTAACGCGTAGTTATAAAAACCACTCTGTTAATGCAGTATAGTGAAATAATCGCTGTCTGTTCTCCGACCCATTCAAAATATACGAACACATTCTGCGGGAAGGAAGTAGATTTTTTTAAAACAGTACGACGCGTGGGACATGAAATAATCCCTAGGTTTTAAAGCTTAACTTTTTGGCGCCGGAATTATTTTTTTTTTAAATTTTAGCACACCCTGTGGATAAAATGTGAATAACACAGGAACCAAACACGTTAGAATTATGAAACAAACTGCATTTTGAAGGGGAAAAACGGAGAGTATACACCATGTTTAGAATATTCAGTACCTATAATTTTTGAATAAATATTTAAAATACAACTTTAGAGATTAGCGGTGCGGTACGACAACTATAGTTGACATTAGGCGTCAAAAGGTTAAAGGCTATTGCAAAACGAAAAATTTTAGAAAGGAAATCAACCTGATACTGTATTTTGGTATATCATGACCTGATATAAATATGTTATGGCCGAACCTTTTAGAAAACATACCATACAATTTTTGACATTAAGTTTGCAATCCAAAATCTTAGAGAGATCTTTTTCTTTTTTTGTAGTTTTGTTCGTGATGACTTTTCTTTGCGTTTCAGGGCTGTGACTTTTGCAACTGTCTACATAGAGGAACTATTCGAATTTTCAGTTAATTTGGAATTTTCTCCTAAAGAATGTACAGGGATAATGATAAGTCCTTAAGCCCGACCAGGAAGAAACAAGCTAATATTTCTATCAGAATGGCGTGAATTTCCTTCGGCGCCTTACCTTGCATGAAAAGAAACACGACGACAGCTCTCGTCTAGATTTTGTTGAAATCGCTCGCGTCCCTAATATGCTTCAGAGCTTGTTTACTTCCTGGTCGGGCTAAGGACTTATCAGCACCTTGTTATTTATGACTTTAGTTAAGATTTTAAAATGGATGCTGCATGTCAAAATTTGGAAATTGTGGCTTTTGTTAATTATTTTAATTTCGACAAATATTCTAACGTCGTGGAATGAATTCCTACGAATCGAAATCCAGGCCCCTCTGAGATGTTACACTTCCATCCCCACTCTATTACCCTATATTCCCCACCTGTCATCTGGTCATCCATCACACTCTAATGTCGGTATTACGTATCTCCTCCATGAACTACCCTGCTGCCGACTTCTGCTAATCGCAAAGCTGTAGACGACCATTTTGCAAATGCCCAATTTTGTTCATGCTATCAAGAAGTCAGACCAACGCTTAGCAATTTTTTGGTGATTTCGTATTTCCACCTCGTTGTAAACGAGGTCCTTGTTCTTCTGCCGTATTGTGTAGTGTAGCTTAATAGTTAGTTACTGTAATTTTCGGGAAACCCATTTTTTCCCCCATCTTCAATGTTCAAAGAGTCCAAGAAGATTGCTGGCAGCCAAACCAAGTCAAAGTGCTAACAGGGGGCGTCGGCTAGCGTTTCGCGCAAGTCGACGCCCCCCTGTCTCTTAGCCATTCCTGCATTTGACCGCACAGCTGGTCTCTATGAAAGACACCTAAACACTAACAGCTGAATATGCTTACGCTAACGATTTTGAAGTCAGGTTGAGGGCCTTGATTGATTGTGCCAAAGACTAGGGCTTAGTTTGCCCTGGACTAATTATGGGAGGGATAAACTTCGGTTGGTTGGCTGTCTGGGTTCCGAGCCCAGACTGGCTCTGTCGCAAACTGGAGTTATGCAACGTTTGTCAGGCGCTTAAGTGAAGCCGCAGCGTCTGGAGGGGCCCGGGGGGGATTTGAGTGCTGGCCGTGCCCCGAATTTGCATCGAATACCCTGGCATTCGTTTAGTCGACTAGGCCATCGCGGCCGATGGTCTCGACTGGCATGCTCTCCACTGTAGCCCTTGAATTTCCCGTCAAGCGACGGGGTCAACCATCGTTCGGCGTAAATATCTGCCGAATGCCGTATTAGGGTGTTCCCCACATAACTAACTTTGAGTCAAAGCTCTCGGTCACGGCTCTGATGTAGTCGGCAAACAGCGGAACGCCCAGATCCTCGTGAATCTGCCTGTTACTTACGTACCAAGGGGCAGAAGTAGCAAGGCGAAGACACTTGGATTGCAATACCTGTAGCCTCCGGACATGGGGGGATTGCTGTCGGTACTGTGTTGTGCATTTATATAGGGAATGGTGTAGGCAGTGACCAGTTCTTGGAGAACGTGACGCTAGCCAATAGGGTTAGTGGAGCGTGCTGGACTCGGAAGGGTGGGTAGGAGAGGAAGAAAGTAGACTTTCGTAGTGGGTGCTCAGACGTGAAGCGGCCACGAAATAGGATACCTCCTGCAGGTGTAGGAAGCGGAGACGAAAAAAAAAAACAAAAAAAATAAAGTGTAAGAAGGAAAAGGGAAAAGTCAGGAAAGGAAAACCGAGGAAAGAGGAACGTGGCCCACGTTAGCAGGATAAGGGTTAAAATTCTTGTAAACGTCATTCTGCTATTTGCTGGAATTATTAAGAGCTCACCTTAATCTCCACGTTAGCAGGATAAGGGTTAAAATTCTTGTAAACGACATTCTGCCAACTGCTGGCATTAGTAGGAGCTAACCTTATTCTCCACGTTAGAAGGATAGGGGTCAAAATTCTTGTAAACGTAATTCTGCCATCTGCTGGCATTATTAGGAGCTCACCTTATTCTCTACGTTAGTAGGATAAGGGTTAAAATTCTTGTAAACGTCATTCTACCATCTGCTGGCATAATTAGAAGCTCACCTTATACTCCACGTTAGCAGGATAAAGGTTAAAATTCTCGTAAACGTCATTCTGCCATCTGCTGGCATTATTAGGAGCTCACCTTATTCTCTACGTTAGTAGGATATGGTTTATAAATCTTGTAAACTTCATTCTGCCCTCTGCTGGCATAATTAAAAACTT
>Ga0123352_10020052_pt1 | contig 10657 bp, 9 predicted proteins | sample TergutLab28metaG_FD_89700 | JGI IMG/M metagenome (GOLD analysis project Ga0123352, IMG submission 89700) | Labiotermes labralis P1 segment gut microbial communities from Petit-Saut dam, French Guiana - Lab288 P1 | ecosystem: Host-associated > Arthropoda: Insects > Digestive system > Gut ... | reverse complement strand
TTTTTGGGGGGGGGGATTTTTGGGTTGTTTGTGGGCTTTTTTGTTTTGTAAGGTTGTTTTTTTTGGTTTTTTTTTTTGGGGGGGGGGGTCCGTGAACTTGGATGGAGGAAAGATTATAACTGTAGCTCCACCAACGCCTAACCGAAATTCAGCTTTTCATTAAGTGATGATTGTAGGCAACAAAGTAAGTTTATGGCCTCTAGACTCCAAAAATGTTTAACTGCAATAAATCTGTCTCTGTTTTATGCATTTGCATTTTTCTGAGAAGGGCTGCGTTTGTTTCACCAGACTCTCGAAGGGGTACAAGGCACAAAAGAGGTTATGAATCCCTGATCTAGACCATGGTCATATTATCCCCGCATCTTTTTTTTTCCCCGCAGTAAACAATCAATAAAACATTACGGTAAATGCACCGTAATTCAGGCAGTTGATTTAGCGTTAGTAAACAACGTTAGAGGCAGGGTTTGCCCTTTATTTTCACTCCCGTACCAATGCAGGCTTTGGGAGCCCATCTAGCTTCCTGTTCGGTGGGTACCGGTGGCTCTTCTCTTTGACACAAAGCAGCGGGAGCGTGGAATTGACCTGTAATTTCAATTTAGTTTCGAGGTTCAAAATGAGTGGAGTTACAACTCTCTTCTCCACCATACGCCTTCTTGGCGGGCACAGGCACGTTACTGATTTCCAGGAGATGGAGTGAATCCCAGATAAGAAGCTATCTCATTTGATAAAGACGTGTAGAACCAACAGGTGTCCTGCATGCAGCAGGTAACAAAAGAAACTCGCATCTGCTATGGCCACATCGGCCCCGCCATTCTGCATGTTAAGCTACCTAGATCTACGATTTTTTATCTTCGCCTCAGTACTGCTGTTCCAACTAGTTATTGTTTGAGATAACATCTACATTCGTTCAATGAATGCAATAGTGGTACAACCCTGAAATTGCTATTTGGTGTTAATACTACGATTGAGCTAAAAAAAAATATAACTACAGCCGACAACAATGGTGCACTTGTTAGTTGACATCATTGTCGGATGTAGTTTTTGCAGTTCAGTCGTAGTTTTAACTCCGAATGGCCAATTGTTGGATTGTGCCACTATTATGCGGGGTCATTCGTATGGTCAAGACGTGACGTCAAATGAGGATTGAGTGTCGGGAAGATGGGGACGTGAAACCAAGCAACAACGTAATGGGAGGTGTGTTTGTCTTCGTAGGAAAGCAGTTTCGTATTTTCGGCGTTAACACCATGTTGTTGACGGCATCGATTTCCTGGTGTTGCATGTGGAACAGGTATGAATTTCGGCCATAAGTCAGTTTGCTCTAAAAAAAAAAAACAGGAGCAGTGGAGTTCTGCCAAATGTTGTAAGTTGGTTTGCTGCAACTAAGTGGGGTTGAAACTTTCGGCACCTTACTCGTATCAAGCCCGACACTGACGGAAGTCACCTTCGGTTCCGCTTTAAACTAATTAACCAGTTTCAATGAGCATAATTCCCCTTGAGAAGCTAGAAGTTACCCACGGAGGTTTGAATTCACCTCCTTCTCTGGGACCCCTAAGGTCCATTGACTTGTTCACACTAGAATGCTGTTGGTCTCTCTCTCTCCTGAGCCATTGTGACCCAATCCTCATTTCTGCCACTGTTTCATTTGAATGTCACCCCGTCTACTTCTAGGCCTCGCAAGTGCTCTCGTATCTTCATACTAGGTTGTCCAGAAGCGAAATACCGGACGACTTTCTACTGGGGTTGTGTGGTTGCTCTGCCGAACCGAGGGTTGGTTGTTGAGCATTATTCATTGCGCGCGACACGTTAAAACCTCCACAACGCATTCGATCGATAAGCCCACAAAAGAAATTACGAAACTGAAGTCTGCGGAATCTCCCCTAGGCTTGGCAACCCTCGAACCTCGCAGAACAGATTATACCCAGGTCGCTGTAGCCCAAATTTTTTGCGTATGTGGTAATTTTGTAGCGGTAATGACACAGTGGAACTGTTCGGGAGGTCTTTGGTCAAACCGATTCTCTTTCAGACTGTTGACTGCGTTGTTCTGAGAATCAGGCCATGTTGCTTGGAGACAGTGCGATGGACCGCACCTGCGCTACGGCAGAACTCCAATTGTCCGGACGCTGGTTATCCGGATCGGCTTAGCCCTTCGGGTAAATTTGTCGAGAATTCTACAAAAATAACTTGCCTTGAAATTACCGATTATCGGATCACGTACAGTACAGTGTTATGACTTCTGGAACTTCAAATCAGGCGTGGTCGAAAGGTTTAGACGGAGTTACATACTGTAAATAGTAGCAGCCGAACTTCAAACTGCCAATGTAGCCTGTTTTTAAAGAAAAATCCAACTATCCGAATTTTCTGCATATGGGATGGCTCGCCGTCCGAATTAATCCGGATAAGTGGAATTCTGCCGCATTTGTTATGAAGAGGATATTGCTAATTGGCACATAACACGGACTGTACTGATCTATACGAGAAGAAGCTGTAAGTCTCAAGATGATTACACACTGATCAGTAAGATGCAGCGTCGGCGGTTTCTGACAGGAGTGTGATGCTGCTGGCCACCCTGAGCTCGGTCGCTTGGTATGCCAATGCGCTTTCAGTGACAGAATGACCAACGACATGGTTTATGACAAAAAGTGCGAACAATGGACGATGAAATTTAAGAAATTTTTTGCCAACGTCCTGAAAACTAGTAGGAGTATAATAATTTATTCTGTCCATCTGCAGTACAGGTTGTTCCCTAAGTGAGTTTTTCTTCAGAGTGAATGTAAGATGCAGCTTGCGGTATTTGGAAGGGACGTGGATGTTGTTGAGGGTAGGGGACTGGGGTGTAAGAGTGACTCTTTGTTGTCGTGCTATGAAACTTTTAACCTGGTATTTAGATAAAACGCAGTACCACAGGTGTATCACTTCAAGGTCTTCACCGAAGGTTGCAACTGGTTGCATAGAATTTGGACCAGCGATGAATTCGCCCGATTTTGGAGCGTTTGCACATTTCGGCCGTGTGTTAGAATCCCACCTGGGATGTTGATACTAGTCTGAGTTAGTGTTCGCTGTGTTACCTGTGTTGACGGGTGCCTTGCTATGGTCACATCTCTCGTCAGGGGCGTTATATACCAAATGTAAAAAAAGGTAAAGCAGTCCCGTTACAGGCCCGAAGTGGCCCAGGGGGTTCCAGGAAGTTAAAGTTCCCAGATTACATGACAACGGCACAGGAAGGTGGTAAGGTTGTCAGCCTTACGCACCGGCCGCCTTTACCCCGAGGAAATACTCCTGGTAGAGGCTGAATCGACCCCATGGCCATAGTGCAATCGGAAAAATTCCAATAACACCAGCTGGGATCGAAGTAGCGACCTTACGATTTGTAGAACAGCACCTTAACCACTGTGCCACCGCGGTCCCCTATATACGAAACGTAAATCAGGTAAACTTCTGCATCATAAAATAGAACCCTAGAAGGGCCACGCATTTTTCTCTCGGAGTGAAATGTAAAGGAAAAGGGTGAAAGGGAAGAAAGAGGTAACGAGGTAAGAAAAGTGATGATTCTAAAAATATTGTAATAAATCTAGGAAGTGTGTCATCCCCGTTGTGTGTGTGAAACTAGGAGAAGGTATGTAGTCAAACACAACTTAATCACTGAGGTGTATTTAATGACTGTGATGGAAACAACTACATGTTTCAGCCTGTATTGGCCATCATCAGGCCAATATTGGCCGAAACATGTAGTTGTTTCCATCACAATCATTAAATACACCTCAGTGATGAAGTTGTGTTTGACTACATACCTTCTCCTAATATTGTAATAAGTTTTGAATCAGCCTGTTTTGTCCTCCAAACTGATTGCGCTGTTTGTGTCGAATTCCGGTTTCTGGTCTGCCTGTTGTGGGTAGACGCGAACAGCATATATTAACAGGTAGGAGTCGGTCAGTGGGGCGAGTGCAAACTGCGGATGCGGTACGTACGTATTTATCATACAGCTGTGTAACTCTGACAATTAAACAACAGTATTAGAAACGCGCGATCAGTACCGAAGTGCACACAGTTTGCAGATGCGATCTTTGCACCCTTGGCAGCTTGCATTTGCATCAACTACAACTCTACAAATTTGATAGTGTGATTACTTTGGTTTCTGTCACCGATGTGGTTCATTTACCACAAATCCTACTGCTACTGTGTTAAAAATGTTAAGGCCAAACTGAAGTCACTCTGAAACTGAAGGTCGGTCGTTCAGTCAGTCCGTCCGTCCGTTCGTCGAGCCCCAACACCCGGCAACTGTGACCATAGTTAACGCTTATCCTGCTAAGGTGGAGTATAGGGTGAGCTCCTAATAATGCCATCAAATGGCAGATTGGATTTAACTTGGCGTTTAAAGAGTTAATCTACGTTATTTACTACATCTGAGATTCGCACATCTGTGGTCGGTGATACTCGTTGACGACTATGTTGTAAGTACCGGCATCGTTATACTCGTATGTGTTTTCCTTTCAGTTACAAATGTTACAAATTGGGGCTTTCGTTTTGAACGTTCCTTTGTATAAGTGTTTAGTTTATACCTCTCAGAGAACACAGTGTGCTTGCATTAGAAACACCAATCGGTTAATGTTGTATAGGGAAGTAGTCACTGTCTACCTACGCTACAGAGCAGAACACTTACGTGCAAGGTGAACAAGGTGCAGATATTCTGGTGTTTCACCTAGCGGTACATGTAGTAACTGCTGTCCTTGCAGGGGTTGATAAACTTCCTTTGATTACTAGTGGTTGTTATGGATGTGTGTGTTTCGATAGTTACGATGCTGTCGCTTCCACCCCAGAAGTTCGTGTGGCTGCGACGGTGCTGTTGCCGATTGTTAATTCGTCAAAATGTCGAGCTGATATATGCCGATGCGGTGTCCGGTCACACGGGTGGGCAATCCTTGTACAACACAGAATTGTCGGAGTAGTGTGTTGTGGAGCAGTGCGCAGCACTGGGGACACTGCACAACTTACGCAGTGGTTGACGGTCCGGAAGATCCGACGCAATTTGAATTTTGAGCAAGTCGGAATTGTGTGTACATAAGGTCAACTGTGTATGTATATACAAGGGAGTCCAGCTGAAATTCGACCCAAAACACTGGAATGGTATCGGGCCCGCCTGACCGCCCTCGCGGTCTGTGTTATCGCCCAGCAGTATTCTGCCACCACCTTCGTGTCATCGCGCGTTCCTACCCGGAAGGAAAAACTCGGTGCGCCTTTAAAAATGTTGTTATTTAAATTTTCTTTATATATACATATGTGTGGGTGTACATATATATAATTTCATGAGCCTGAAGTAGAGTAACTTGAAGGCTGGGAGTGTGTAGTTACATAGCGAACCAAGCATTGCGTTGATACATGATTAAGTGGTTTTGTGTCGCACAGTTGTTGGAATTAATTTTGTTTTGTAGTTGCGATAAACACTTTGTTGGCAAAATTGTTTGCTAACGATGTTTGGTGAATAGTGCAAATTACGAAACCTCTTAATTCTCTCCGCTGCGTCGCTGCGTTTACTCTCTTTATCCTGCTTTCAACGTGGAAGAAATAACGACTTACGGAGAGGTGTATTTAAACTTGGGAGTACACATTTCGGGCGTTTTGTTTTGCGATTTTTCTTACGATTTACATGGTAATCTTAATTAATTGTTTCGTGCACTTTGCGCAAAAAAAACTCAATAAAATTATTTGCAAACTATGCAGTAAACAAGAACGGCACTTAAAAGTAATTTTTTTTGTACCGTAAATACGTCCAGTACATTCGTATGATGTGTAACAATTCTGTCCGCTGTACCTATTCACCGTACACGGAAGATTCCCTTCAGTTCTTCCACATATGCAGGGAGTCAGATTATTTCTAGTAATTGTTTTATACAGCAATGTAATGTACTTCTTGATGATGGACCAGTAAGGGCCGAAACATTTTGGAGTTTAATGTTTATAAAAATGTATATTGAACGTAGTGACAATTATGTGGATTTGTTAGTTAAAACAGTAGATGTTAATTAAAAATATCGATTTTTTTTGGTAGTGAAATTTTCTCCACACGAGACTTAATCTATGTGACGCAGAGTCTCATTAGGGTTAATCACTGTACTTTGGTGTTAGTAAATGATTTTATATTTAAACCTTATCCTGCTAACGTGGAGAATATGGTGAGCTCCTAATAATGCCGGCAGATGGCGGATGGGATTTAACTCGGCGTTTAAAGGGTTAATCGCGTGCCATTTGCACATTCGGTCCTGCTGTTTTTATGTGGCTTTATTGCATGGTTTGTGTCGTTGGTATCTGAGCAGGTTACGTCTGCTTTCCCTGTTTGAAATCAAGGCTGAATGTTATAATTTTGGCTATTTTCGGAAAGAAAGGGGAATGCTGGAGCGCCTGTAACTTCTCCAGATGCCATTTCCTCTGTTATGTTTTAAATTCATAAACTTTCGCTTCAGTTTATTTTAGTTAGCAAGGTGAAATAGGTGATGCAGTATTTTTTTAATGCTGAATGAAGTGGGGTTGTTCTCACCCAATCCAGATTTACATTTAAAGTACATGTAAATGAGTTAAACTAAATCGATCACTTTACGTTTATCTCACTCAAAATATGTTCTTTTGCGACGCGACCAACGAATGACAATGGTTGTATGTTATGGTTCTGATTTGTGTCGAGTCCTGTGGAATGTAAAGTTGATCGGTGGTGTACCGGTTCCTTGTCCAACCACGTCGTTAGGTTCTTATAATAAAACCAACCAGATGCACTAATTTCTCAAATTTATTTTTGGAATAAAACTCTACATGTTTCGGACAGTTCCTCTGTCCATCATCAGGAGTTTTTCACAGTACACACAGCAATGGTATATGTCATACAGGTTTGCTGACAGCTGTCCGAAACAGTAGTTTTGTTCCAAAAATAAATTTGAGAAATTAGTACATCTGGTTGGTTTTATTATAAGAATTTATCACGATACACGGTCACCTGAACGTCAAACACGTCATTAGTGTTCACTGTGAAATTTAGAACTGCTTGGTTTCCCAAAATACTTCTTCATGGTTAATCGCGTGCCATCAGGAATCTATTTTAGTCATATAACTGTAGACTATTGTGTATTTCTGGAAGTATACTTGCTTAAAAATGTTCAGATAATAGCGCTGTAAATTGTGGAACACGAGATAATCCATCGGATTTCAGTCACATTTGCTTGAAGGCAAGTGAGCCGTGACGAAGGTTGGTGAGTCACTTCGTGATAAAAACTACGGGATTGCTATTTCAGATTTAAAAAAATGGGCATTCTTTAGCACAGACTGAAGTCAGTGGAGACTTGGAGTAATTTAACGGAGCTGATTCCCGTCTTCTGAGATGTTACGCATTGTGGCGAGTAATTGAACATATCCCGACGTTTCGAAAGAACGTAGAGATGATACATTACTAATTACAACGTATAACATCTCAGAATACCAGAATTCTCAACATGAATACTGTGGAAACCTGAATCCTAGCGTTATGTAAGATTGTATTTTACACTTTAATAAGCATTATGATGACGTATATTAGTTTTGTGTGGCTGGTTGTTGCTCTGTTGATGGAACGGATGACTTCGTTAAAAGAGAATGTGGAGTAAAGATTCTAATTCAGATGCATTTACCTATTTTGGTCGTGTATTCTATTGAGTGTAACGTTTTCCGTGTCGGAAGTTCGTATTAAAGTTTTCTCGAATGGCCGGTACAAAAATAACTTCTTAATTATTTAGTGTTATATAAAAGAATTTTTAGACGCGTTCGCAGAATTGCGAAAAGCGACAATTCGGTTCGTCATGCGTGTCCGTCTGTCTATCCGTGTGGGAGAACTGTTCTCACACTGGACGGATTTTCATGAAATTTGGTATTTGAATATTTTTCGAAAATGTGTTGAGAAAATTTAAGTTTCATTAAAGTCTGACAAGAATAACGGGCACTTTACATGGAGATCAATATACGTTTTTTTATCATGTCTGGCCCAGTTATTGTAATGAAAAATGTTTCAGACAAGAGTTCTGGAGAAAATCAGAACACACATTTTATGGTCAGTTTTTATTTTTCTCCTTCGAAAATCGTGCCGTTTATGAGATAATGTGGAAAAATATAGTTGTCCAGGAGAGGTCAGAGGTTACGATACGGCCCATGCGCATATCACGCTGTTTACCTGAGGCTGCAAACACAGATTCTGAATATATAATACTCATTGCTTTTCCACTGCAACAGAGTTCACACGAACTCGCCTCATGATTACGTTATATGTACATTGCCTGTACTACTGGTTTTAAGATTGATACATTGTAAACGTTATAGATCTAATTCATACACAGAAGTTTTATTTACAGTGTAATTACACTTACGAAATGCAAGGAGCATAATTTCCGAATTCGTGCACTTTGATGTCCGTAATTTGATCTGGTTTTGCAACTGTAGGTTATATCCTGTAATGAACAAAAACCATTAATGCCTGCAGAATATGAAAGACTGCATCTGGAGAATGTATGGGCTACAGGCTGAAGAAGGATACGTATTTTCTTACCCCTTGCACTAAATTTGAATAGCTTTATTTCGAATAAATAAATCCACGTAACCACTTAAGTATCCTATGTTGTTATCTGGGGTTGAAACAAGGAGCACTCCATCTGAGCGAAAGTTCTCCAGAACAAAACTAGCGATTTTCCAGAATGTGTCATTACTGTAAAATGTGGATCGTTTCGAATTAAAAATCATGTCTGTAAGTACCTCTGATGTATGGAGAGCAACGTGGCAACCGAAAAGTAAACAATAAACCCCAAGTACTTTACTCGGATGCTGTTTAACATTCCACAGTTTTTTTTTTTTCGTTCTTTGCATATTTGAGTAATTCGGAGAAGGACATTCCTTCTTTGGGGATGTAAAATTGTAAAGAATTGATATCACTTTAGCGGTAACATACCTTGCAGCAGTCCTTTGGCTTTTGCCCCGAATATCTAATTTTGGGTAGGGGTGGGGTGGAGTGGACACAGGGGAACAAGCCCGAAGTTTGTCTTACCTTTCTTACAGATTGCCGGCGTTAGACGTGACTGAGTCGGTCAGCGGCCTGCATCTGGAGCCACTTGGTCTTTTTTAGTCTGCGGGGAGGCCAGGGTCAAGGTCATGTTGCAATCAGTACAGTCACCTCGGAAACAATATAAAATAGTGGCCTGTCTGCTGACTCACTGTTTCAGCATTTCCGACATGGAACTGCAAGAGAACCGTTGGTTGTTAATGGACTGAGACGGATAATTTATTTCTACATGTCTTTGTTAATAGTTTGTTGCTAATTCTATTGTATTTTTTTTCACACAAACGCCGTGAAATGAACCGCCATGCAGAGCTCTTGTCTCTCTTTGTGCATCGCTCATCTCCGTGTATGATGGACGAGTCTCGATGACATTGGCAGCGTATAAAGATTTTTCATACGGTATGGATTTTGAAGCCTTTCGGCCAGCTAGAATATAGTCCATACGACCCGTCGTACAATTCATGCAACCTGACAACACATGATATTCTGACATAATGGTAGCAGAATCCGAAAATGTAGTGCTGCTAATACCAAAATCCGCCACTGCGCACGATCATTGTGACAGTTTCATCCACATTAGAAGAATTATTCTTAATATCGATCTTCTGTCTTCTTCTTGATCTTCGAAATGGACGTTTCCAAAGAGCCTTTCTCCATGAAAGGCCTGTACATATTCTTCGCTTCTTCCAGCCTTACCACATGCCTGCCTAAATCATCGTATCTGATTACTTTTCACTGTCCAATCAGTACATTACAGGTTTTTAGACGGTCGGCACATGAAGGTGACAAGTTTGTCAGCCCTACGCACCGGCCGCCTTTACCTCCCAGGATTTACCCCTGGTACTCGTTTCTTTTAGAGGGTGTGTCGACCCCAAGGTTATAGTGCGGCCGGAAGGATTATTAAGTCAGTGACCGCAATGACCCCATCGGGAGTCTAAACGCCCGACCTTTCCGCCTGTAACGCAGTGTCTCAACCAACTACGTTCTAGGACTTTTATATGAAACATTTTTCTTGTGGTAAATATTTAAGAAAACACAGAAATAATTTCGGTTTCTGCACCTTGTGGTATTTGAAGTTCAGTCAATTTTGTGTTAATGTGTTTCATTTTCCATAAACGAACAGTAGGATAAGTTAGGCGTCAGGGACATTTCGAGCTGATGTGTGAACTCCATTTGAAATGTGACTTTGCGTTCGTTTGTGCTGTGATTGTCGTTTGCTTCTGTGCGAACAGTGCTGGTAAACATCAACACTTTTATTGGCCTATATGTATGTATTTGTTAATGTGAGCCTGAAGTAAATATCGGATATTTATATATGCTATTACGAAACTGTGAGTCCGTTTCTCCGATGTGCGCCTTCGGTATGAACCTACATTTTTTCGGGACTAACAATAGTAAAGGTTTCCGTCCAACACACCTAGTTTATTACTTTATTATAATTAGAGTGGAAACATGTTTCGACCCCACTGGGTCATCATAAGGCTTTCACCATGAACCATTTAACTATAAAACTGGGTACATTCTTGGGATCCCAAACAATGTTTACAAGTAATAATTATAAACAGTTCAGTGTCTAATAGACTTGTTAAATAATAAAAC
>Ga0123352_10020050_pt1 | contig 10657 bp, 5 predicted proteins | sample TergutLab28metaG_FD_89700 | JGI IMG/M metagenome (GOLD analysis project Ga0123352, IMG submission 89700) | Labiotermes labralis P1 segment gut microbial communities from Petit-Saut dam, French Guiana - Lab288 P1 | ecosystem: Host-associated > Arthropoda: Insects > Digestive system > Gut ... | reverse complement strand
TGCGCGCCGAGTTAGTGGATACTGTGGCAAGGCACGGACGCAATTTGCAGACATTCGAACAGTGTTTACGCATCGTGCTGTGTGTTTATAATGTTTAAGAAAATAGATAATCCCGCCTCATATTAAATGCTGCTTGTAACCCATTTCTTGAATGCGAAGAACATGACACCGACTGAAATTTATCGTCAACTTTGAGACGTGTATGGAGAACATGCCGTGAGTAGTTCAATGGTACGGAGATGGGTGCGACTGTTTAATGAAAGACGCGAAAATGTGCGTGATGATCCGCGGAGCGGCCAATCGTCTGTGGTGAATGAAGATTTGGTGCGTGCAGTTGAAGGGAAGATTAGGGAGAACAGGCGATTCACCATTACGCCACTTTCCCTGAATTTTCCTCAAATTTCACGGTCACTTCTTCACAAAATTGTGTCTGGGGTAAAATAAGCCCTTACCACTTGCTTCGCATCGCAGGTGGCATCATTCAGCGATGAAAGGACACAAAACTGGTGCAACGCTAAGACAAGCGCCTCAACAATGGTGGAAACTATGTCGAAAATTAGTGTACGGTGTGGACATCAAATGGCAATATACATGGTTTGTAATATATTCTTGTTTTTTTCTTAATAGCCTATCGGAACTTACTTTCTAGGTAACCCTCCTAAATACTATAAAATTTTCAGGAGAGAGAAACGAAGAATCAGTTAGGAAATAAAATATTATTTTTTAAATATATGGGAAAGTAATAAATGTGTTGGATATGTAATGTTTAAAGTTAAGAGACTGGGTACCTCACGTCAGTGTTGTAAACGTGATGGACTTTAATTTGTAAGTGCAGCTGCTTAGGGAAATTTATAGGTTACATGCTGGCAGCAGTGAATATTCATCTGTGGCACTGAAAGATGTGACATGCGTGACAAAATATCACTAAGTAAACGGACGTTAGAAAAGGTAACTTCAGCCAACCAGCTACACGGATGCATTCAGTGACGCACACAACTAATTTCGTTGGCCAAACTTATCCATTTTCATGGACATAGTTTGCCTGGGAAATGATTCGATCCCACAACAGGGGGACAGAGTCGAGATAATTCCAAAATATAAGCGAAGCAAGTGGCGGAGAACCCCCTCTGAGGTCGCAAAATGCTGCTGCAGAATACGAGATGGAATGGTATTTGTGGTGTGTCGTGTGTGCATTGTTATCAGTTCTGGCTTACAGTTACTGAAATACTACAAACAGTAAGAGTTACCCGTTACTTCTACACGTTTATTCATTTAATAACACTTAGCCAGTAGCACTGGTTATGACCCTATAAAGTTCTACGATGGATGTATTCGTATATGGTCTACAACAAAGAAGGAAAAAATGGTCAATGCCCATTATTATTCCAAAATTTGTACAGAAAAATTAAAAACAACAGGGGAAAATAATACAGTTGTACGATCTTCTGATGATGGGTGTCAACACCCGAAACATGTAGAGCGCCTTACAGAAATGTAATAAACTGAGTAAGTCGCATCTTGTTGGAAAATTGTTAAATTCAATTGGAAAAAAAAAGTCAATATATTCGGTGTGCGTAATACTACTTAAAACTGGGGAAAATTTCATATACAGTAAAGGTAAAGCAGTTCCGTTACCGGCCGAGGGTGGCCCAGAGAGTTCCAGGAAGTTAAGTTTCCCAGATTTCATGACAAAGTACAGGATGGTGGTAAGGTTTTCAGCCTTAAGCACCGGCCGCCTTTACCCCCAGGAAATATTTCTGTTACTCATTTCTGTTGGGGACCGCGGTGGCACAGTGGTTAAGGTGCTGTGCCACAAATCGGAAGATCGTTGGTTTGATCCCAGCTGGTGGCATTGGAATTTTTTATTGACATAATCCTTCCGATCACACTATGGCCCTGGGGTAGACTGAACCTCTAACAGAAATGAGTACCACGAGCATTTCCTGCGGGTAAAGGCGAACGTTGCGTAAGGCTGACAAACTTACCGCCATCCTGTGTCGTTGTCACGAAATCTGGGAACCTTAACTTCCTGGAACTCTCTGGGCCACTCCACGCCTGTAACGGGACTGTTTTACCTTTACCTTTTAGAGGCTGAGTCAACCCCAGGGCCATAGTACGCCGGGAAGGATTATGTCAAATGAAAAATTCCATTGACACCATCGGGAATCAAACCCGCGACCTTCGGACTTGTAGCGCAGTGCTTCAACTGAGCCACCGCGTATCCCGTCAAGTGTTAGTGTCACAATTAATGAAAAGGGAACATAAGTTACACATCACTTATGTGTTTATGTAACGAACGTCCAGCGTTTAATTTGGAGGGAATTATTCCTCCGTTTATATGGGAAATTAATCATTGTAGACAATTCGTCTTGGGAAGTTTTCGTGTCCTTTGTCTCCGGATCAGAATTTAACAAAGAAAAGGAAGAAATATTTTAAAAAAATGCCCAATATTATTACGGATTGCTTGAAATAAAATTAATTTCTAGAAACCTGAAATTAAATTTGTATTAATCGATAAACACAACACTACGAATCTAATATATTGGTTCTGTATTCAGCACTACTACACGTTTCGGCTGCCTGTAACAAACATTATGTAAGCATCGGTTCACAAAACAAAGGAAATGTCTCTCTCCGTGTTTTACTCTTTTTTGAACCGATGCTGATACAGACAGTCGAAAGATGTAGTAGTGTTGAACAAAGGACCAATACGTTAGACCAGCATGGCTTTGTTTAAGGGTTCATATAAGGTGAGTTAAAGTAAAGTGTACAGGCACTGAGGCTCTGTACGGGCCGTACGAACCATGGGGGGAGTGAAGGTATAGCTCTACTCTTTCTTGACCACGGCACTAAAAGGGGGTGAGGGGTCAACGTCAAGCCCCAGCCGCTCTTTACCCCCGGGAAAAACCCGGTAACCATTATACAGGAGGTTGGGTGGGCCCCAGGGTCGGTCTAGACGTGTGCGGAAAATCCCGCCCCCACCGGAATTCGATCCCCGAACCGTCCATCCCGTAGCGAATCGCTGTACCGACTGAGCTATCGAGACCCACAAGGGTCTATAAAAATTTAACCATAAGAAGTAGGCAACTGGGGCGATGTCACCTAAAACCCAAAAATTCTGGTGACCAATTTTGAAGCAGGTGTGTGCGTGTGTGTGTGCGTGTGTGTGTGTGCAAAATGCCAAATAAATTAATTTATCTTTTCTTCCTTGTATTTTCCTGGACATAAGACAGCACCGTCTGAAATCGACTGATGTAGGGGCGTAAGTCAGGACATAAATCTTCAACTTTGGTAGTTTCAGTCTTTCCCGTGGCAAGTAGCTTTAACTGTACGTTTTGTAAGCCGATTATTGACACATTGCACCGATAGGAGGAATGGAATTGTTAATTTGGAGAGGTCTTCATTGTTGTTGTTTTAGAGTCAGCTGGTTGAAGTACTCAAGAAATAATGGCCAACAATGGCTGCTGTCTTGTGGATTGTGACAAAGAAGAGATTTGCAGCTAGTTACTAATCTTCTTGAGTTGACCGCGGTAGCACATTGGTTAAGGTGCTGTGCTACAAATCAGAAGGTCGCTGGTTCGATCCCAGTTTGCTTTGAGACGTGATGGAGTGCGGTTTTGTTTACACAACGAGTGAGCCGGCCGAGCAGCTACACTTGAAGCAGTGAGCGTGTTTGTGCGGTGATACTACACCAACAGGCTATCAGCGGGAGACAGTAAACATGACTGAACAGCAACAAAGGATCATCTGTGATTTCGACCAACATAGCCCCCGTGTGTCGGAGTTCGACATACACGAATGGGTCTATGAAACACTGCATTTACTATAACATGAAGTAGTGATGATACTAATTGGTGGGCCTTGGAGAAACGTTTACATAAAATTCAGGGACCCACAAAGGATGCAGGTAATTTTGACAGCGACCCAGGGGCAAGAGGATTTTCGACACGAGAACGGCGAAATCTCCAAAGTTCGAATCGAGGCAGTCGGATTAGGAATGCGACGAGTGAGGGTGGCGAGCTTACCCTCCGAAGTGGAAGACAAGACGTTGAAAATGGCGCTGGGTGCATTTGGTGAAGTACGTGACATTCAACAGGAAATATGGCCAAATGCCTATCGCTATCGGGTTTCCAAAGGAGTACGTGTGGTAAGCATGTCACTGGTCATGTGGTGGTGGCAGGCTACAGAACGCTAATATCATACGAGTGGCAGCCGACAACTTGTTAAGCTGCAACGAACCGGGTCATCTGCAAACTGCGTGCCCGCACAGACGGCGGGAGCGGGCGGGAAAGCAGACCGGCAACAACGGCATCATGGGCGGAAGTGGCGGTGAGGGGGCCCATTTCAAACACCACGACAATATTGGATAGGGCCACAGACATGGCTGCACCCAAAAATATGGAGGCAGAGACACTGCAGGAAACTGATAGCGACCCCACGCCCCAGAAGGACGAGATAGGCCAAAGGGGAGTGGAGGCCGCCCGCGCAATGGAGGAAGAGCGGGTACTGGAAACAACAACGGTCACAGCGTGCGAACGACCACAGGTGGAGGAGATGTGAAGGACGCTCAGTAACGACCATGCCCCACCGTCCTGGAAGGGGCTGGAGGACAGGATGGAGACATCTCAAGAGCGTGAGGTGGCAGCCCGGCAACGAGGAGAGAGGATGGCCCATCAGTGACAAAATGGGCGTGGAAAGGGGCACTTTGGAGTGGAGTACAGGCGGGAAAGAAGAAGGTCGTCTAGCCCCCCGGAACGGGATGCAAAAGACAGCTACGGCGACCAGTCCCAAAAGGCACAAAAAATTGAATATCGACAAACAGGACGACACTCCTCCGGTGCGACGGCGGAGTAGATCGGGGACTATGGGAATCACTTCCCTTTAAGGACGAGGTGCTCCCCACTTTATTAAGACTCGCGACCCTCAACAATAACGGCATGGCTACGCCACCCAGTATAGCGATGCTGGAAGACTTCTTGCAAAAACAGGAAATAGACATCATTCTCCTACAGGAAGACACGCGGCCTGTCTTCGACGACATCCGAGGCTTTACAGCTTACACAAACATAGGCACCACGGGGCGGGGGACGGCGATCCTGACACGAGACTGTATTCAGTTTACGAACACAGTATGTCTCCACTATCAACACTGCACGGGCGAAAACAGGACGGTGGTTGGGGTCTGATTGAGGTGAATGTCAAATGTCGCGCAATCCTGATAACGAGGATCTGGCTTCAGGGACAACGAGAGGGGACCATGATGGAGGGATGGCAGAGGTACTTGCGACTAAAGGGAATGCGAGATAATCCCCCCCCCACATAAGGCAGATTCCCTCCACCCTCGAATACCTGCGTACCTACGTCCAGGAAATGGCGTACATAGAACCCTACAAGCTGCTTGAACACCCCCGGACATTACGTAGGAGAGTGTACTGGACGCTACGAGGGATGGCGGAGGCGGGTAATCCACCGCGCGTGTTGCGCATCATGTAACTTCATCCGTCCGCAGATTGGGAAAGAATATGGACCAACTTGCATGAGTGTTGGACGAAGGAGGTAGTAAAGATAAACTTGTACGTGGTGATATAGGACATACTGCCCACAAATGAACGTCTACACAAGATTCGACTAGTCGACTCACCACTTTGCAGATATTGCGGAGAACCAGACACAGTCCAACATAGAGTAACCGCATGCGGCGAGGGGGCGAGGATCTGGCTCTGGACCAAACGACGTATAACATGGATTCTGCGCATTGACCCGGCCCTTATAACACCGGACTGGACAACGAGACCCCAGTTGCGGATATGACCACCTCAGCGACACCGGGCGGTGTTATGGATACTGGCCTAAATGATGTGGTACAGAATTAAAGAAAGCCGAGCATGCACTGAGCAAGATTACAGCGACTTTCTGAGACGGACACGCTGGAAGGCGTATCAGGTCAAACATCGCCGGACCAAAGTTGGAAACTATCTTGAGATCCTGTGACAACAATCCCACAAGAGGGACACACCGTGGAGCGGCAGCGTCGGGGTGACTCTTTTTACAGTGCTTTGACGACGGTAGGAGAGGAACGGAAATCGACCCATGCGAGTATGATGCGTGGACCGCAGGGGCATGAAGGCATACGAGCATAAGCGGTCCCTGGCCCGTTAGGTGGAGGAATGGAAGTGGTTCAGTGTTGTACATGGGCCGCAAAGTGTGTAAAACTTGCTCTCTTGTGCAGTGTGAAATAAGGGGGCAGGGAAATGTATGCGAGGTGTACGGGTATAGTGTCGGAGAGAGAGGTGGATCAAAAGGCGCGATGTTGGGGGAGTGATAATGTCCATTGTCCTATGAACACTCTGACTGTAGGAACGATGCTGACAGAAGCTCTTACATATGTGCTGCAATGTACACAATGTACATGAATAAAAGTATGTTGGTTAAAAAAATCCCAGCTGGTGCCATTGGAAATTTTCACTGACATAAATTCCTTCCGATCGCACTATGGCCCTGGGGTCGACTCAGCCTCTAACAGAAATGAGTACTAGGAGCATTTCCTGGGGGTAAAGACGGCCGGTGCGTAAGGCTGACAACCTTAACACCATCCTGGACCATTGTTATGAAATATGGGAACCTTAACTTCCTGGAACCCTCTGGACCACTCCAGGCCTCTAACGGGACAGATTAACCTTTACCTTTACTAAAGTTTCTGAGAAATATTCGACCTCCTTCTTCAGGGTAGTAAAATTCAGTTAGTCTTAGTGGGCCGCGTAGAATAACAGACCAAAATGCAGCGATGTTCAGGGACTGCACTCAAGTATCAGGGAGCAGTTATTGCTTGAATTGTTAATTAATTACTATTGATGGTATAGGTGTATATCCTGATGTGTTCTCGTGTGACTATTTAATAGATAAAATAAACCCTTTAGTTTATTAGCTAATGAAATTTTTACATGTTTCTATTTAAATTGTACAGTTTGATGGTGAATTTGCGAAGTCGAAACACTGAAATTAAAATTGAAAAGTAACAACTTGCTTATGTAATGGCAATCACACAGCAGTTGTTACTTTTCCATCTGACACCTGAAACATGAAGATTAAAAAAGGCTAATAAAGAATTAATAATAAATTTGCGTCTTATTTAACAGACTGGGAAAAATTGTTATTTCACAATGAATTGGGAAAAATCTGAGAACTGAAAGCTAAGGAAGAGTTTTGGATCTTTAAAGAGAGAGAGGGGTGGGGGGGAGAGAAATTCAAAATTCAAAATTCAAGTGTTTTGTACATGTTGTATTTTAAGATGTATTATGTGTACTGTTGTAGTCGTCTTGTGTGTATTTTTGTTTGTTGTCTTGTATGTATTGTTTTAGATGTCCTGTGTGTATTATTGTTAGTTATCGTGTGTGTATTGTAGTTGTCTTGTGTGTATTTTTGTTAGTTGCCTTGTGTGTATTGTTGTAGTTGTTTTGTGTGTATTATTGTTAGTTGTTTTGTGTGTATTGTTGTTATTTGTCTTGTGTGTATTGTTGTAGTTGTCTTGGTGTATTGTTGTTAGTTGTCTTGTGTGTATTGTTGTAGTTGTTTTTGTGTATTATTGTTAGTTGTCTTGTCTGTATTGTTGTTTGTTGTCTTGTGTGTATTGTTGTAATTGTCTTGTGTCTATTATTGTTAGTTGTCTTGTGTTTATTGTTGTTAGTTGTCTTGTGTGTATTGTTGTAGTTTTCTTGTGTGTATTGTTGTTTGTTGTCTTGTGTGTATTGTTGTAGTTGTCTTGTGTGTATTGTTGTAGTTGTTTTGTGTGTATTGTTGTTATTTGTCTTGTGCGTATTGTTGTAGTTGTCTTGTGCGTATTTTTGTAGTTGTCTTGTGTGTATTGTTGTTAGTTATCTTGTGTGTATTGTTGTAGTTGTTTTGTGTTTATTGTTGTTATTAGTCTTGTGTGTATTGTTGTAGTTGTTTTGTGTTTATTGTTGTTATTAGTCTTGTGTGTATTGTTGTAGTTGTCTTGTGTGTATTGTTGTCATCTTATGTGTATTTGCTGTACTATGTGTGCATTGCTGTTTTTTACTTTAGATGCCGGACTGCTGGCTGGAAGTCAGTATTCGGAAGGTCCTGTGACCGGCCACCTCGACACAGGTTTTTCTTGGTTTCCCTGTGTCTATAAGCAAATGCTGAGATGGTTCCCAAGATTCCAAGTTGCCACTACACGCTTCTCATGTAGCCCTCCTTTTTCATGTTACAATTCGAATTCAGTTGAATGGCCAAAAACAGAAATTCGGGGCGGAGCACTTTTAAATATTTTAAAATTTTAACTATATCTACGAATTACATATTTTTGTATTTGTTGGATAATAAAGTGTTTCTTTTTTATGTTCATATATATTTCATTATTTCAGTCACATAAATACCGATATGTGGGCCGTGTAGCTCAATCTGTATAGCGACTGACTACTGTACGGACGGTCCGGGATCGAATCCCGTTGTGCACGAGATTTTCCGCCCGTCCAGACCGGCCCTGGGGCTCACCCAGCCTCCTACAATTTGGGTACCAGGTCTTTCTCGGGGGTAAAGTGCGGCCGGGGCGTGCTGCTGACCACTCACCCCCTTCTAATACCGCGGTCATGGAAGAGTAGAGCTATACCTGTACCCACCCTTTGGGCCACACCGGGCCTGTAACGGGGTCACTTTACCTTTACCTTTAAATACCTAGAAAATTATATTCTCAAACTATATCCCAAACTGAAAAGTCTTCTTTCCAGTTCTTTGGCTCTACTTTATTTTGCAGCGTGATAATAAAATAGTACTGCAAGTTAAAGATGCCTCAACACATCGACAATTTATCACAGCGCATAGCCAGTGCTTAGCTACTTGGATCACGGCTTAAGTAGCGGAATAACTTTGATAAGCGTGTAATAGTATGTTTTATGAGAAGTAGCGGTCTGACATAACAAAATATTACTCATTAGGTGGTGAGGTATTGTTCTGAAATAACACCCAACAAATAACGGAAGAATTGAAATCTAAACACACCTCTTAGAAACGGAAAATTTCCGTTGGTTCATCTACAGTCTGTTGGAAGTCAGTGTTACTGCACAGTGGAAATCAGATCCCTTCTACCCCACAGGCCCACTCGGTACACAGGAAAGACACGCGGGAGAACCTTCAGGTTTTGTTGTATACAGTACTGTATGAATAGCAACGGCTGAATTTATGTGCTGACCTATAAGGTTTAGCAAAGCTGAACTGCTAAGCGGATACACTAAATTATGCTGCATGTAATGTTAATGGGACAGCCGAGCGAGGGTGCTGTCACTACAGAAAATAGAAATGGTAACTCTGATCAGAAACAACACCTGGCCAGAAAAATGTGGTCCTTCCTGCTTGAGTGGTTAAGTCAAAAATCTATTTGCCTCTACTGGATATCAAGCTCGGTTTGATAAAGATATCTGTGGAAGATCCGGATACAGAAAGTGAAGGTTTTTTTATGTTTAAGGAAAAAATTTACCACGATAAGGTAGGACAAGATGAAAGAAGGGATTTTTTTTCGTCCACAAATTAAGCAAAAATTCGAAGAACAGGTCTGTGGCAAACAATTAAATTTTACAGAAAGAAGATACTGGAAGACATTTCAGTATATCTGCGGAAAACTTTCTAGGCAATGAAAAATACGAAAATTACAATGAAAATGTTCAGCACCTTATTTCTTCATTCAGTGTTATGGGATGTAACATGTCATTGAAAATTCATTTTCTACGTTTCCACTTGGATTTTTTTCCCCCCTGAAAAGTGAACATGGCGAAAGTTCCCATTAGGATACTTGCCAAATTCAAAAGAGATACAGTGGAAAAGGGAGTCAAATATTTTGTCTTGTTGATGTTGGAGTTTTATAAGGGAGACAGGAACTGACGAATATCAGTGGCAAAAGAAGACGAAGTGGGTGTTTGATTAATTTTTTTCTAATTAGGTTACCCTAAGTAAGTTCTTTAATTTCATCCTCTGTCCCTCGATAATGGTGGCGATAGGACAATTTTATTGTGATGTTCACATCCAGCAATGTCAAACGATCACTCTGAATTTTTAATAGGGAGCGAGAACAAAATTGTTGCCGACCGGATTTATCGTTGTGTGTTTTGACAACTTTGCAAAAGACACAAATAATCCCTTGTAGGTGAGAAAGTAGAATTTCTGAATGTCAAATCTGGCGGTACATTCAGTACCTACTAGCCCTTACAAGGGCTAGTAAACTCTATAAGCAGTCTTGTAACTAATGTTATGGGGGTGGTATTACTGTAGCTTGTGTTCAAAAGCTATGTTGTGCTCAAAATGTGTGTCGTGCTCAATATATATGCCGTGATCAATATCTATGTTGTGTTCGAAATCCGTGTTGTGCTCAATATCTATGTTGTGCTCAGAATCTATTTTGTGCTCAAAATCGGTGTCTTGCCCAGTATCTGTGCTGTGTTCAAAATCTGTGTCGTGTTCAATATCTATGTTGTGCTCAAAATACGTGTGTCCGTGTTTTGTCAATATCTATTACGTGCTCAATATCTATGTTGTTCTCAATATCTATGCCGTGCTCAATATCTATTTTGCGCTCAGAATCTATATTGCGCTCAAAATCTGTGTCGTGTTCAGTATCTATGTTATGTTCAAAATCTACGTTGTTCTT
>Ga0123352_10020047_pt1 | contig 10657 bp, 5 predicted proteins | sample TergutLab28metaG_FD_89700 | JGI IMG/M metagenome (GOLD analysis project Ga0123352, IMG submission 89700) | Labiotermes labralis P1 segment gut microbial communities from Petit-Saut dam, French Guiana - Lab288 P1 | ecosystem: Host-associated > Arthropoda: Insects > Digestive system > Gut ... | reverse complement strand
TTTTCTATATTATTATTGGCATTATTGTTGTTGATGTTAGATTATTATTAAGGATAATTGACTATTTCCATATCCGTGGATTTTGTAATCTTGTGAGGATCTGAGGAAAGATAATAATAAATAAGAAAATAAATAAATGCTTTAATTCCGAACACAACAACACTTCCAATTCTGTTGGTTTTTTTTTTCCCTAAGACTGCAGATATTATATGCCTATGGCCAAGTTTCCATCACCTAATATTTGGCGCCACACAAGTTGGGCAGCGAGTTTCAGTTATTCAATTTGGTCTGTTCTAAAGCGTACCCGAATGGAAAACAGGCAGCAGCTGCTGATGCATATGAGGTAACACTGATAGCAACATTTCTTAAAATTATGGATTGATCCACTTACTTTACGTTGATCAACAGCATAAATGGTTGTGCTTCTTAAATTCATTACCACAAAATGTTAAAAATACATTCATTGTAGTCCCTTGTTTCTTGTGTTGTTACAGTGTTGTAGCTACACAAATTGTAGCCAATACTGATTCTACATACTCTACAGCAACCTCTTCACACTATATAGTTCATAATTACTACTTAGTAAAGGCACACACATACCCCTTGATGTTACTGTCACCAATTAATATTATTCTGTGTTTTGTTGAGAGGGAACACTTTTCCTTATTATACTCTCGCTAAAGCCTGCAATAAGATCAGGCAAATTTTCTAATTCACGCGTACCCGTTCCTGGTTAGATAATTGGTGGAGCAGGCCAGTTTACACCCATTCACACAAGCTTGGAAGCTGTACCGGGGTTCTTTCGAAGATACAGAACGTCCACAAGCAAATACAAACTGATTGCGATACCAAAGAAATCGCTTATTTCTCACAGATTATAGCACTAATTCGTAATCCGTAGTTACAGAGCGAGTTGACCATAGATCGGTGATGACGACACTGCTAGTTTCGATAGTAGTGTTGGACGGAGGATTTGTGTTTAAGAATTGCTTGCTACCTGCAGGACCAGAAGTAATGGACGCATAAAAATTGTGTTTTATCGACCTCTAAAACTATCAAAATATAACGAATGTGTTCATTGTTTACAAGATACACCTTTGGTAGGAATATCAAAATACGCACTACTTATAGGTTATGTTAAGAGATTAAACGCTCGAAAACTCACATTCATACATTTCTCTTATCTTAATTCATGATTATACACACAGCACTGTGGAGGTGTATGCCTTTTAGAAGTATAAATGACGTAAAATTCCCCCACCCCCTACGGAATTGAACATTCTGTACCTTGGAACATTCGGAACATAGAGGGTCCTGTCACTCGGTGTGCATACAGTGCAATGTGCGTATGAAGAGACTCTATTCTAGAAAAATAAAAACTACAAAAGAAGAGAACTGTAAATATATCTGAATCAACTTCATATCCTTTCATTAATTTAGTTTTAGCTATTAACTGTTTTAACGGTATGCATAGACAGCTTAAAATAGGTTATGTTAGATTCGGGTCGGGAGAAAAGGGTAACTCTTTCCCTGGCGTTGACATAATTTTCTATAGGAGCATCTCCACCCGTATATTTCCTCTTTGGTGCAGGGACTTACTTTGCTACGTGATGATGCATGTGATGACTGAACGTATGATGAAATATTTACTGTACTTCAACGAATGTCTAACCTTATACTTGAAATCCTTGTTTAGTCACATGCCATGGTGTGGGTTGTTAGAGTAACAAATGGTATAATGAGTTCTTAGTTTCAGCTCTTTGAAGAACTGTATTTATACTTCCCTGTACTTTGACTTCTCTGGCATCTCACTGACTTAACATGTAAATTGGAATTCAAAGCTGTATGTGTATGAAAGACTATTCATAACCCCACTTAACTTCCTATAGTATTAGTTAGCTAACATTGCAAGAAATAAGACAGGTTTGTAATGTTAAACTTGTGAATAGTAAGTGCTACAAGTGACTTTACATGAGAAAGCAGGACCCATCAAGCCTGATGAACTAGAAAATACTGAACATGGAGTGTGTGCAGATGAGTGTAGTGATGATGAATTGATGATTCCCAAACTGGATGAAAGTGATGAAATGGAACATTTTAGATATTGTAGCTGCACAGAGCAATCACTCTGCAAGTGACGAAGAAGCTCCAACCACCTCTGCTGTATTAGCTACATCCATTTCATAGACTAGTGATGATATTTTTTCCCATTTACAGGTGATTCTGGCATCAGAATTTCTATGCCAGAAGGAGGTAGTCCATTTTTGTGACTAAAGGTTTTTTTGGTATGATGAGCAAATATTTCAGTTAACAGTAGAAACAAACCAGTATGCACATCAATAGTTTAACTTTCTCCATGCTCTCAAGATTGCAGTTATAAAGATGTCGCAAAAGATAAAATGTGGACATATCTTGGAATATTATTCATGACAAAAATAGATAGGCCATCAGAAATAGAGGATTGTTGGTTCACCAAGCCCCTTTTTTTGTACTCCGTGGTATGGTCAAAAATGTTTCTTCACCTTCTTCAACAGAATTTCGAATTCACACATTTTACCGACAAGGAAGTGAGTACAGCTGATTGTAAGGGCAGATTACATAAGGTGAGGCCATTCCTAAGTTCCCTTGCGAGCAAATTACACCATATATATGTTCCAGAAAAAGAAATGTCAGTAGATGAGGGCATGACTGCTTGGAAGTACTGGTTCATTTTCAAAGTATATATGTCTGCTAAACCACACAGGTATGGCATCAAAGATTACCTAATTTGTGAGTCCCAAAATGGCTACATATGTGGAGATGTATACTGGGATGTCACAATCAGTAAAAAATCTGGTTTTTAGAACTCCTGGTTGCACAGCTGCTCAATGAGGGATACCACTTGTGGCAGGACAGTTATAAGTGTGTAGAATTGAGTGAAATGCTGTTGGGAATAGCACACATGTCTGTGGTACATTGCATCTGGACTGAGGAGGATGTAGGCTATGAAGAAGAAAACAAAATACCCAAAAGAAAGGAGAGTCCACTTACTGTTGTAAAGGTCAAATTCTGGTACAAGTATGATGGGACAAATGAGCTGTAAAGCTTATTTCAGCCCTACACATAGCAAAGAATGTGGAGAGAGAAAAGACAAACCGAAAGGCTGAAACAGTGAAGAAGCCAGAAGTAATTCAAGGCTATAATTAATTTATGTGGAGCATGGATGTGGAAGACCAAATGGTACACAATTACCCATCCTGCAGAAAAACCATGAAATTGACTGTGAAATTGATGTTATTTTTGCTGCATATGGCTACTTACATTTCCATATTTTTTAAAAAAATGCACCACGAACCAAAATCAGAAGGGCAAGGACAATGCTTTCAAGGACTTCATACCTGCCTGTGTTTGGAAAATGATGGAGGCGGCAGAAGGAGAAGACGAGAAAGATAGTGCAGAAAATGAATAACTAGCCTGTACATCAACAGCACCGACACTACACCCACACAAAAGACAGCTGATAATGGGTCCAGCTGTCTACAGGATGGACTCAAAATGCATAAAATGGCTGATGTTCCATCAAGTAAAAAAAAGAATTGTTCAGCACATACATGAAAAAAAGAAACGAGTTTTATGTGTTTTACTTGCATTGTGGCTGTTTGCAAAACTCTTTGTTTTGGTGAATATAATGAAGAAAAATGTTTAAACAGGTATGCTAAAATTTAATGTGATTCCAGGCATGTATTCTAACATTTTTTTTTTAACTGTTGTATGTTATCATTTGCATTGATATAACAAAATAAATCTATACTGTGCATTTTTGACTCTTTTTGTGTAAATAACCTGCCAGAGTAAGGGTGGAATTTAAATGCCCCCATTGCCAGGGAAAGGGTTAAAATGTTTCTGATTTGATAGTTATTTTGCTGGAGAAATTGTAATTACTGCAGTAATTGGAGACCAAAGTGAATTAAGAACTATTTTAAATAGTTTTAATACCAATATTATTTGGAAATAATTAGTGAGAAGTACCTTTTGTTTTGAGCTTATTATTTCTTCATATTTTTAGTTGGCTGCTGATGTGACAGAATGCATGTTATTCAAATTAAACTATTCCGACATCAGAATAGCTAGTTTATACACACTTTACACAGTGCTTTCAGTTTGAGGGAGGACATATAGTGTCAGTATGTTTAAAACAGTAGTGTATTTGGTCTTAGATGTAAACAGATATTACACAGTTGTTCATGTCTTATCATAAGAAGTTAGGACAAAATTTTAGTATAAAGATAGCTAATAAATCCTCTGAGAATAGGTTTATGTATTTGGGAACAACCATAACAGATCAGAATTGCGGTCATGAAGGTAAGAGTGTGTTCCACTTGAGGATGCTTGTTGTCATTCATTTTTGAATGTCTGCCATATGCTATCTAAAGACAGTATGAATAAAACATACAGTACAATTAATTTTATTCGTAGTTCTGTAGAGTTTTTGGGTGTGAAACTTTGTCTTTTATAGTATGGGAAGGAATGAAAGTAGATGATTTGTTGTACAGCAGTGGTTGTGAAGATTTAAGTTTTCTAGGATGACTCATCTTGGATTACTTGGATCATGAAGATGGAGGCAGCAAGGGCCTTGGAAATATCAGTAATAATTTAACAATTGGCATGATGTCATTTCAGGAAGCTAGAATCTAGGTTGGTGGTGTTAGAGAACAGGGTAATCAGGAGATAATGTGGACCAAGGAGTGGAAGAAGAGTGACAGGGTGACAGGAGCATGTTGATAACTGTATCAAGAGGAGCTTCATGATCTCTATCATTTAGTATTAAGATTATCGGGTTGGGAAGGATGACATGAGTTGAGCATGTAGAATGCATGGGAAAGGTACAGCATGTGTACAAAACTTTGGAAAATCTTAAAGATAGATATATGTTGAGTGACCAGGATGTAGGTTGGAGGATGATGTTTAATTGGGTCATACAGAGATAGGATGAGTGCATGTGGACTGAATTCATCTGGGCCTGGTGGCAAGCTGTTGTGAACATCGGAATGGACTAAAATTGGTTTGTGATTCCCATTGTACCTTAGTTGTGGTGTTGTAAGTAAATAAAGACGACCCAAGTACAGGAAACCCTCACTGTTTGTGAGGATTATGTACATCTCCTGCATGCCCTTATACATCACCTTGAATGGTGCCATGACAGTCTCAATCTTATGGTTAAATTTTGAGCACTAATCCAGGAAATCATTAGTTTCCCTGATCCTGTTTCATTTGTTATGAGATGATTTGTTGACTCCATAATGGCAGCATCTGACCACCACAATTCTCATTCCTGTGTCCAACTCATCCAACACCTCTGCTGTCACCAACAGACATAAGTATCCTTTTATCTTTTGTCTGTAGGTTCTTTACCAGCATGTACATCACCCTTTCCACACATAATTAAAACATGAGGGCAACAATTAAAAAAATTTTTATTTAATTTCAGGTATGTTCCCTGTCAGTGTGTAGGCACCTACTGAGTGAGACAGACTTGCAGGTGTGGCCTCTTGTGTATTACCATTATTAACCCTTTAAACTCTGAGTTAAATCCCATCTGCCATCTGCTGGCATTATTAGGAGCTCAACATATTTTCCATATTAGCGGGTTAAGGGTTAATTGAGGGAACTGCTGCATGATAGCTGACATGGGGGTTGCCACAATAATTTTTCCACATTTGAGCAAAACATCATTGTGCAAACCTGCAAAACAAGCAGGCCTGCTGTACACATGTATGGTTGTTAATAACAATTGCCCTTTATTACTGTTCTTTTAATTGGTTAATGATGATGGTTGAAAGGGGCCAAAACATATCAGAACAGTAATAAAAGGGGATGCTGTTTACATCCGTATAAAAGGTGCATACTTGAATGGCTTTATTTGCATTATAGTAATGGGCCTTAAGGTTCAGTACAAGGCATAGATCTGGTAGAGTGGTAGAATGATGGGGACATTTTCCAGAAGGAGCTAGTTCTAGAGGCCAGTTGAAATGTGATGGCACACGTGCAGAAACCAGATTTTGTCTTTTGGCGAAACGGACGAGCCCACTTAAATCGGGGGGGGGGGTCAGTTCATTTGACTACTGGCAGCCGAGGTGTGCGCATCAGCGGTAGTAATGCTGGATACACCATGTTCTGAGGTGGTGTGAAGAGTACTGGCTACCCTCTCCATTCACCCATTTTCCCTTCAATTCCCCTCCCATGCGTCACTGTGTGCCATCACATTTCAACTGGAGTCTAATACATTAGGTGTGGGGAAAAGAGTTCCAAGCGGTGTGTGTTGTGAATAAGCATTTTTAATGCTGTAAAGAGTATTTGGATTGTCTGTGTACTTGATTGGAATACACTTTTACTTTCTTTAGGCAGGTCACCCATCATGCAGTGAGACATGCAATATCTTATCATACAGGCACAGTTATTTTCTGTAGTGTTTGCTCACTAAAACAACAGCTGCTTATGTATCACAGTGTTTATTGTAGATGGTTAAATGGTGTTTGTCTGAGGCAGGTAGTGTTTTAAGACACTGTAAGATGAAATCGGGGATCAGCCAGTGTTTACTGTGTCTTTAGTTTAATGTGTGGAGGAATATCCATGCTTATGGAACAGCACATTGAAAGAATAATGCAAAAAAGAAGTGACACACTGTGGTTTTTTTTTTGATCCAATGCCACAACATGTCCTTGTGGACTTCGTGGTCTTCCCTCCTGGGCATGGCAGGAGTGTAACCAACTTCTGAGGTTGGGATGCCCATGAGGCGCAGTCACGTTGTCCCGATGATGTGAGTGGTGATATAGGAGGATGTAGTGCCAGGAGGGCCCTTAAACCTAAATTCTACCAACCTACCCAGACCATGGTTACTGCGGGAATCCTCCCCTTCAGGGAAAATTTCCACAGTAGAGCCGAGAATCGAACCCGGGACCTCATGATTAGTAGTCAGAGAGACTGATCACTAGACCACGAGGCTGGTTGAGACAGACTGTGTATGGCAGGCAGTATCAGAAGAAATTAAAGTTCCTTATTATGTCTTGATTGATTGATTTTATTCCTGACAATACAAAAACAATTTGCCTCAACAGTGTATTGGTTGATGAACATATAATGAAATGAGAGGCATTAGCAAAAAGTTGATAATCCTGTTTTGTCAGATAAATTATATTGAATTACTGAACTACAGTTACAAAACAGTGGAGTGTTGTACAAGGTGGCAGAGATAATGCCTCTGGAGCATCTGAAAGAGTAGCCAGATCATGTTAGGAAGACCTTCTTTCAGTGTTGAAGCCTTTAAATTCTTCATCTGAAGAGCCACCTAGAAGCATGGAAACAGGCAGGGATTTCTCCATGCTCTTTTTAGGGTACTAACCTTAATGTCCTTCCATGCAACAGCAGAAGCACACATAGCATCCTTAAGATTAATAGAATCCTGGAAATCATGGACATGGCAGTCAGAAATGACCAGCTTTTGAATAAAAGTTAGCCTATAAAATTGCTTGAATTTCTGATTGACACCTGGGCCTATAGGTTGACTGAAATATGTCACACAGCAGTTGTAAAGATGTTATCACAAACAAGTTTTGAATCTGGTGGATATGCCCTTTAGTTATCAAACAAGAGTATAAGTCCTGCTCTCCCCAGATAATCCATGTTTCTGAAGTTTTCTATGACTGCTGACACAAAATTCTTAAAGAATGAGTCCTTGGAAAGTTCCTCAGTCATCCGCACATTCCCTTGACTATCAGATGCAACAGGAAGATGCATTGTGTTTTTACAAGACCTTGGTTTCTTGAACTTACCAACCAGAAATTTTTCAACTTATGGCCTCCATTCACGTGCGCACGTGTGCCCACACACACACACACACAGTTATTCTGTCTTTATTTAATTTGAAACGTTTAGTACATTTTGTCACTTACACCAGCTAAAATGCTGTTGGGCAGGCAGGTGCCACCAGGAGAGTTCAGTTGGATCAGCATTGTAAAAGCTGGGTTGACAACAATTTATGCTGTTCCACAAGGTTATGGAATAATTCAGTCAACTGTTATGCACCTTCAGCATCAGCAGGCAGCACTTAACCACTAATATCCAGCTTTCTAACACCATGAAGTTCTTTAAAATTTCACAGCAGGCCATCAGAGAATGTGCACTTCTCAGTTATTTTCATGTCACCATAAAAAGATTTCACCTTTTCCAATTGTAGGCAAAGTTACAGGTTTTCCTTCAGAATGCATTGCTGTAAACCACTGGTACAACACTTTGTCCATTTATGGTAATTTAGGCTGTTTCATTGCCTGTTGCTGTAGAAGACACTTGATGCCATAAAGGTTTGTATTGATCCTTGTGATTCTGCAGGTCTTGGAGAGTTGACAATCCAATGCTCTATACGGAAATCATCACACTATGGCTTTTGCTACTTTCAAGCCTCCAAAATGTTTCAAGTTTTATAGGAGTCTTTAGTGTTACATGTTTTATGTTGTCAGGATTACCTTGTTTACTCATCTTGGGGTCTTTGGAAGCCATTATGATAGACTGTAGACAATTAAATCCAGCTAATACAAGACAAAATCACTACATGTGTTGCATGTTACCATTGCTGACACTTCCAGGCTTGGAACTGTTTTGCTAAACTGCCAAAGTATCAGGATTTTTGAAGTACCAGCTACCAGATTAAAGGAAATCTACCGTATTTTGAAAATCATAATGCCGTTTTTCATAACAACAGTACTGTGCAGGCTATGATGCTTAATTCGAACTGTTTTCCTAGAACAGAGTTTATCTGGTTTTTCAACTTTCTTGCCCATACCCATCAAATGTTTGTAAAAATGTATGTCCTTTGAGTGGTCTCTGTCAATTACTACCACTGAATGGGCATGGAACATCAGGTAACATGAAATGGTTTGCAAATTGATCTGGTAAAGAACAGCTTGTGATGGAGGATTCCAGTAAACAGTCTCCATATCATTTTCTTGAGGAGTAACACTAGTTGATCTGAAGTCAGTTGGTGAATGTAATGTCTAAAGTAATTATTTTATCTGACAACTGTCAGATGTCAGTTCTTGTTGGCTTGTCTGTCATATTCACTCGGCCCACTTGGCTTGCTGTGCACACATACACGAAGCAGAGTAGCAGGAGGAAGTGACCAATAATACATATCAGATAAACATAAAAACCCTGTACTTCACAAGGCAGAAGCAGCAATATACAGTGCACAAGCTGCCTTGACTGTCTCTGTTACAGGATCCTCAGTGCAACTAACTGGTCCCTCAGAAATTCAGAACCCACATATTCTTGCACTGAGCACACATTTAACTGTTTTAGTTAACTCTGTAACTAAATATTCTGTTACTGTGAAGTAATCTTTTAGAATGGGGTTGCATATTGGAAATGCCTGGTTGCCAGAAAAGTAGTCTAGAAGTGATATTCTTTTATGAACAGATGGTATACCTGAAGGTTTAGGAATTTAAAGATGCTCGGCTCTCACTCATTTACCGACTTAAGGAAAGCAAATTCCAATACAGTCTGTATTTCTGCCAACATGTAGCATCAGGGAGTCAACAAAGTAGATCTTATAAGAACAAAATAAAAACCTTTATAGACAGTTTCAGTCTGGAAATTGTGAAGGCCTTTCTCATAAAGCGAACCAAATCAACTGGGTAAATTCCACCACCTTACTTAAATTTCTTGTCGTGGAGTAGGCATAGTTGTGGTCTGTATGTCTATTTTATGATGCTGTCATTGTCTCAAACTGTAGAGTGTTGATGGTAGGATGACCGGTGAATTGTAATTGTAATTTATTTGCGTTCTATAAAACCAAATTAGGATACAATCCTGTGGATATAGACATTGTCACTTACATACTGATATAATATACATGGAGTTGGAAGAATCTTAGCTATAAATAAAGTACAGCATTAAAGTCCTTGAGACTAATAGTTCATTTAAATTTCAATGGAATGTCTCTGATAATTAAAATATTCCTTACTATTATAAAAGGAATTTGCAAGTAAAAACCTCTTTAAAGCATTCTGAAACAGTAATATATCATTGGCTAAGTCTTTGATTTCGTGAGAAAGGTTGTTAAAAATTTTAATTGCCAAGTAGTACACTGCCTTTTGAAACTTTGTTAAGTTAGCTGTTGGTGGATGTAAGTTGGTTTTAAATTCTTTTTTTTGTTTCAAATCTTGTGTGAATACTGTGGATCTGATTGTTTGTATAAAATAAATGTTGGTTTTTTATAACAAATATTGATAATGAGTAGATATATTGAGAATATAAGGGTAGTATTTCTAATTTTTTGAACAGTTCCCTACATCATAAATCTCTCGTTCTTGAACTTGTAATGATTCTAATCACCCTTTTTTGGATTTTGAAAATCTTATCACTATGTGGTTGATTTCCCCCCAAAATTATCCCGTAACTTATGATTGAATGTATGTATGCAAAATAGACCATTCTCAAAGTTTCTAAAGACATTATAGCTTGTATCGTTCGAATTACAAAGCATGCTGTATTCATCTTATGTGTATTGGACCGTGCATCATCTTGATATTTGAATAAAGGTAGACCAACTTGATGTCACTTATTTTATTATGTCAATTTACTGCTCAACATGTTTTGGATGTTAATACAACCATCTTCAGGAGCT
>Ga0123352_10020042_pt1 | contig 10658 bp, 10 predicted proteins | sample TergutLab28metaG_FD_89700 | JGI IMG/M metagenome (GOLD analysis project Ga0123352, IMG submission 89700) | Labiotermes labralis P1 segment gut microbial communities from Petit-Saut dam, French Guiana - Lab288 P1 | ecosystem: Host-associated > Arthropoda: Insects > Digestive system > Gut ... | reverse complement strand
GAAAATAGAATTCCCAAAATGGTATTATATATGAATTTGGGAACAACAAGATTGAGAGGTAGACCAAGAAATAGATGGCAAGATGAGGTGAGAGAGGATGGAAGAATAGTTGGTGGAGAAGGGTGGCAGGAAAAAAGTACGTAACAGAGAGGAATGGAAGAAGCTCCAGAGAATGGCAAGGAATTATCTCATTCTGCACACGCCAATGGAATGAATGAATTAAAGAAAATTTTGAGGACACTTTGGAACCATTTCTTTGAAAGACAAAATCATAATTATATCCATAATTACACCCCTTATTAAAATTAATTCATACCCTGCTAATATCTGTGTCTAGCAATGTCACACAAAAAATACAACTTTAGTAACTGGAAAATTAAATACACATTTTATATGGCTACAAAGTACTACATAGCAGGAGAATTTTAATACTAATATGGTATCTTTTGAAAACTTGCTATTACTGGCAGCCCTATTACATCAGAGAATTAGTGTGTGTTCCTGCGAACATACCATTTAAGAATCCCACCTCATCTCACATAGTTCCCATGAATGCTCTTTGATAACGTAATAGAACATGTCTGCAGGAAACTATTGGGTAAGTGGTAGAGACATTTCAATTACGTCTTTTTGGGCTATATTCTGCATCATAGTTCAAAAAAATCTAGTATATTTGAAGCTCCTGCTGCTTCCATTTTTAAAGGTGAATTGAATAGGTGGCAATTAATTCTACATAAAAATATGCTGCACAAAAGCATTAAAATGTAAGTCAATAAGTGCCCTTAGAATGGAGGAAGGATTCACTTAAATAGAGGAGTTACCTTTAAAGAATAGTGCTGTCCATACTGACTTCAGAAAATGAAGATGGCACCTTAAAACAACAGACAAATGTCAGTGGTGCTTCACCTGACATGTCAGCTTTCATCAAAGTTTCAACAGTACTAATGCAGTGTTCTATAATGCACTAAACTATGTACTCTATCCTGATTGGGGGAAGGAAAAAAAAAATCAACAATCCCATCCCACCCCACCCTAGGAATGAGGCAGATTTTGGTGGCTATTTCTTGGCTATATTATTCTGCTGAAGCTAATATTTCAGTTTGGTATGACTCTATAAACATCTCTGTCAATTAAGTAATCTGTCATTCTTAAAATTTTGACAAATATGTGTGTATCAGCATATAATATCAGATACATGAAACAGGAACACTTCCACGTCCACGCAGCATTGCTTAGTTACCTGAAATTTCAGTATTGTGCTAACAGCACACCTTTTGTAGGAGGCCTTGTTCTTGGTTTGTTAAAATAATTTTCCATCAGAACCAGCACTGTCACTGCTGCTGCTGCTGCTGCTGAAGATAAGCACAGTTACTTCAAGGCAATGGGGTCATTCAAGATAAACAGCTTCCTCTTTTACCTAAATCCCTAGTATTTTCACATCTCATTTATTCGCAAATACCCAGAAACTTGTGCAATTAAAAACCACGTTAAGACCGTTTCCAAAATATAGCAGGAGGGTCTGAGACCATCAGAATCCAGCAGTGCTGCTCTCAAGAAACAACATTTTTGAAGCATTCTTTGGATTCACACATATATTACAGCTGCATTTGAAATCAGTACTGCCAACGTGACCGTAACTGCCTCTCTGCAAATGGTATTATTCTGACCATAGATTCTTCATCACCCACTCCATTTCTTCCTCACATCCCTTCAATTTAGATACAAGGGCAGCAGGAGCTTCAAAATATTGGGATTTTATGTAATTAAGATAGGACTCAGCCTGAAAGCACTTCACAAAATTACGGGGCTGTGAATGCTGTGAGTCATATGTAGAGACACCTGTTTCATGCCAATGACCCTGATGTCGTTGTCACACCCTTCTCAAGGGTACCTTTGCTCTCACTGTTGGATCTAACTGCCTTGATGGTAGGTGGGGAGGATGAAGTTTCTGCTGCAGCCATCGTCTCTGTAGATGTCGGACAGGAAATGGCTGTAGTGGCAGGTGTTACTGCACTGTTGCACTCAGTTGAACTGCCTGCTGTTGTGTTATTATTGTTGGCACTGGTACAGCTACGACGGCGTCCCACACTGTTACCATTCTCTCGTGTTGGAGACTTTACATCAAACACTGATGTATCACTCTCTATGTCTGATTCAACCTGCAACAGTTTGCTTGTACCACAATACTGTCCTGTAACAATACACATTCCTGAATAAATACTGCAGGCATTTTGAATTCTCTGTTTTATTTATATTTAACCCTTCACTGCCAGGCTCCATATGCAGTACAGATTTTTAAATCTTCACAAGCTGCTGGGATCTGTAAACAGAATGGATCTAAGCAGCCATTCATAACTAGAATGGACCTATGCAGCTGTTCAAACCACTGTCCCACAAACACTTTTATTAATATAATGTCACTGCTTTGCTTATAAAGGTAAAAGACTCAATTTTCTGCCATGATGTGCAAGTGTTTATATCTCAAATTTCAGTGTCTTTTGATGGTACTGAAATCTAAGTATGTTTTAAGAAAATAAAAAAAAATGCATATGTACATTTAGAGACTGTGGTCTGTTGCAACCTGAAAAATTGGGTCCTTTCTGTATTTTAACATGAAAAGAATAATTTTCTTACGCAGTAGGGAAGTGTTATACACCTTCGTCTTTAGGCAGCTGTTATTGTATGAATGACGCCTGTTGTGATGTGTTCATTTGCATGATGATAAAATCATCAAAGTACACACTTTGGTTCTTGCTGCACTCTGTCAGTGACTATTTGACTTATGACAATATTGTTTACACAGACTGAAAGTAGACATTCTAAGTTATCGATTGGTGTATATCAACGAATACAATTGATTCTGATGCTATTCTCCTCTGCTTTTTGACATATGCAGAAGTTCATGTGTGTGTGTGTGTGTCACACAGCATTCTGTCAGTTTATGCCAAATATTCATTTATTCTGTCCATGGTCATGTGTCTCGGTTAGCTCATACATCAATGGATAAAGCTTACAACTCAGGGGTTAGCATACATGCCTGTCCATTTGAAGCACTGTTTATGGGCATGAGCAGTACATATTGCATAGACCCAATCAAAGAAAATCTCTCACTATTTTGCCAAGATGTTTGTTTATATTTTCTGTACTGCAAGTTTTACTTGGAATGAAGTGATGTGGGCTGCTAGGTAGAACATAAAGCTGCAGTTTGGTATATGAACAGTCCTGTGTTATTGGCTGTAACTTGAGTTATTAGGCTTATAATTACATTTCACTTTTCTGCTTGGAATTCCTGCTTACAGTATTCACTATGCAGGGTAGTATGTGTGAAGGTATTAATAGGAAGTCTTTATAATAAAATTCTTTACATTTACCTCAATACCCCATAAATCTTCTGCTTTAAATCCTGCACAAATCTGATTTCATGACAATGTTAGTGAAGTATTACATTTACTGACAAACTGGACAAAAAGCTCACATGCAACAATTTTACTTAAATCTAAACCACTTCTTTTGAATACACTATCAAATTTTTGCTTCTAATATTTGCATTTCTTCATATTTAGAACATTTTTAGTAAAGTGTCGCATCATTTGGGGAACATTTTTAAATGTTCTCCTTGAAGACTAAGGGTTCTTTTAAATGCCCACCATCACTGAAGGGTTAATACAGCTAAGCACAGTTTGTAGATTATCTCAAGCATGGGACAGGATGCTGCAGCAATCAGCTGGCCCGTTTTGTATTTGAGAATCCACAGGTTCTAACATCAGCCCAGAGGAGGGATTTGAATGAAAGTTGAAGATCACACTATGCTGGGATACGACAGCGTTCAATGGCAATTTGTTACAGATGTTTTGGAAGAGTCTGCTACCTCCATCTTCAGGGTAGTGATAACAAGATGGACACAGCAAGCTCCTCTGAAACGCTGGTAACAAATTACCTATCAACATGGGGTTACATGCCAGAAGACAAGTCTTAACCAACAATGTTGTTATCCCCTAAAATGTCACAAATGCAAGATCTCATTGCAGTGACTGTATTACACATAAATATAAGTCACTTAACATTTCCAGAATTCAGAATATCTCTATTTAACTAATAACTCTTTTATAAGAACTCTGAAATATTTTCATTAAGATAACTGGTATTGGAAAGTGTTCATGAATACCTAGTTATTACCTGTCTAGTGCCTGGATATGGAGAAAGTCGCTCTGATGTGTCTGACCCACAACTAGAGCTCTCACTAAGTTCTGTAGTGAACTTTCTAGTTGCTCGAGGTGATGGAGGTGGGCGACGACTGCACACCTGCGATTGAATGTGTTCACACACACGTCGAAACCGACGAATGTTACCTGCATTCAGAAGACAGACAACACTGCATATTCTGTTCAAGATATGATATCTCACCCTCCTACCACAGCATATGCAATTCTTGCTTAAAATTCACCTGCACTTGGGAGGAAAATTTCAAAAGTTACAGTATACCCTAATGGTTCTGCATTACAAAACTGCAACATCAAAATTAATCTCAAGTACAAAGACATGTCTGGCTGTCACCACTTTCAGCAGCAGTGGCTAGGACCAAACCATGCTTGTGAGTACAAGGAAAGCAAAAAAACACTACATTTACCCAAACATATAAGATAACCTCCCTTCACAATCTTCAACTTTGTGCAGGATTATATAGGCAGAACCCATTCTTCACATAAAGAATTATGAAAAATGTTGTCTAACACTCAGGCAAATATGGTATACTGCATAAACAGAAGGCATTACTAACACTGAACTAACACAGTAAGAACTTTATGTTGTACTTCCAAATGTGAGTAATGAATACAACAGCAGTTAGTAATTGCCATCTGCACAACTGTACAATTTTGTTACAATATAACCACATACATAACCATATTAAAAATATTAAAAACAGCAATATACTTCAACCATGCAGGTCATCTTTGGACCTTCAGATGTTTCAAAAACGTAATCTGGATTTGGAAAAAGTTTGAACTTGCTTAAGTAATTATCATGTGATGGACATTCCGATCATGTTTGGGATATATGAAATGGAATAAAATACAGGTATAGTAAAACATATATATAGTACATAAAATCATTTGCTCCAGCAAGTTGATGTACTCTTGGTGGATGGTGTATGAGAAAACCTGATATAATATGAAGTTTTGAACTTGGACTCTACATAGGTACAGGTCTTATGTAGCTGGTACATAACTACTATATGATGTGTATTTGTGTTTCTTAGAAGCTGATCTGAAACATTGAATGGATGATAAAATATGCATATAAATACTGATAAGTGGGTTCCTGTCACCACAGCATAGCATGTCCTCAGGTTGGGAATGGAGGAACAGCCTTCAAATATGGAGGGTAACTGCAAAACATATTGAATAACCAGCTGCAGGCTGTTCACAAGGGGTGATCCTCCAGCTTGGCAGTTGGGCGAGGTGCTAACAACTCCTCACTGTAAAAACTTAGGGTGTTACAAAACATTTCACAAGGCCTCAGACTTGGACTGATCCTTAGCTAGCTCAGAACTGGGACAGGTGGCAGACACCTGTGATTGCAGTACTGAACTTTTGGGTTCCCTAAAATGTGGGGTATTTTTTGACTTGCTGAGGACCTGTTAGCTTTTAGAAAGGATTCTGCTCCATGGAGTTTTTTCGTTAGTTACTTAGTTATAAATACTGAACAACAATAATATGAAAATAAGAAAGCAAAGGCCCACATTGTAATTGCATTGGACATGAGTTATTGGACTGCTCATTACCAGCAAGTTATCTCTAGGTGTGCATCACGTTATATGCCACTGAGTTAATGCACATTACGGTCACAACATGAAATAATTATAGAGTAATGTATTACCTGTAATAATACAGGGGAATTATGCAACCCATAGTACTGAGGGTAAATAATTGGAAACAGAAGGCACAGGAAAGGAAACCATGGAGAGGAATAATTGAGCAAGCCAAAACTCACAAAGAGTTGTAGAGCTGAGGAAGAAGAAGAAGAGAAGTACTGAGATAAACCATTACATGTACTGTAGTCCAGGTTACTGTATACTGTTAATAGCAAAATACTGTCATATTGTTTGTGCAATAACATGCATTTTGGATAGACATAATCCTTGTAATTACTATCTAACAATTTAGTGAACAGGTGGAGTTGTTTACACATGTAAATCATACATACACTGGAGAAGGATTGTATACATTGTGCGGTAAGTTCGCGTTCCCATCCATCCGCCGTTACCAACTGAAGAGTGTGACTGATTGTACTTGGGTGTGTGTAGTTTATAGTGTGGAAGGGCTGAGTGCCATCTATGGTCTTTCATGATGTACTAATACCGTAAATAATCTATTTTCAGTAACTGTAACTGTGTTTTTAACATTATGTGCCATTATTTGTTTCATCTATTATGTATCTACACACACACACACACACTTGAATTTTTTATATCCCAAACACTTGATTGAGGTGTCAATCACAAGCCAATTATGTAACTTCAAACTTTTTTCCAAATCCAAATCTATATTTTAGAAGCACCTGAAAGCTTTAAAATTATCTGTATGGTCAAAATATGTCACCATTTTAAATATTTTTAACATGATTCTATAATTGGTTATACTTTAATAAAAGTAGCTTCTGAGTTGTGAGGATGGCAATTAACAACTGCTATTTTAGAACAGTCAGCTTAATGCTACATAACACTGGGAAGCAAAGTTTAAAAAGTGGCCACTATGTGATTTTGAATGTGCTACCCATTCCATCCCTCAGGTCCCTGCCTTCATATGAATATTGTAAACACATTTCATCCCATTCAGGATAAAGAGAATTTGGCTTTATAGTAACAATAGATTTGCCTATTGAAAACAATGGAAAATTTACAATATTATCTGACACTCGAATCACATTAGTGATATGTAATTCCAGAAAATTATTAAAAATACTTTAACAACAGAGTTACATGACATAAATCAAACAGTAGTGTTTACAGACCTTTAATGCATGTGCAAGTAGGAAATAACAAAGCTGTTATTACGTAACAATTTGTGAACAATGTCTCACTGTATAAGGAAATCTGGAGGCAATCCATGATTAATTTTGCACACTGCATTGGGAAAGCAATTCTATGCCTAAGAAGTAACAATGCTGACTATGTCAGGGAAGAAGTTAAGTCTCCATTCACATGCTGGAACTTATGCAAGTGAACACTCTATGAAATGCCAAGTTGAAGACTTTGCCATATAGACTGTTAAGTTATATCTGATATATATTCCTGAGAGATATAAGGTTCTTGCTGTAGTGGCTGAATCTTCCAGGATGGGATGCTGTATTGCTACGTTAATGTTTTCTAAAGTTTCAAAAGAATACAGTGCTGCCATCTTCAAGTTTGAAGGATACACTCTTCCAATATTGCAGATGCAGGCACTGAAGGAGCTTGGACACTGTGGCTATTATTTTACCTGAAAGGAGTGTGAATGTGATGGCATACAGGTATTCTTTGGGGCTGTCACCAGCCTGCTTCGTGATAGTTGACACATCCACCTGGAAGCGAACTTGTCTCTGAAACATAGCCGGTGCTGTTGAGCCCCTCTTGTATTCCACTCGGAAGGACATGGGACTTGACACACTGTGGCTCAGTTCTGCTATCTGCAAAGCAATTGATTCACTTCACTTCTTTGGAAATAATGACAAAATCTCTGCATTTTAGGTTTAACTAAAAGCTCAGTGGTTTTTATTTTCTAGCTTCTTAACCTTCTTGCGATGGAATTAAATCCCTGTTGTGATGTATGGGAGAACAAGAGCTGCACATTAAGGCAAATAAATGGCTGTCATATATAGCTGATTTTCAACGATTTGAGCATCAAAGCACATGATGAGTATACCTGATGTTAGATGCAAAAGGGTCAATCTATTTTGTGACACTGTAGCAACTGCAGAGTTTTTGTGTCAAAATGTAAGTTGTATGATGATTTTCAAAAGTAAATCAGAAGGTGTAGGTGAGGAAACAGTGTATGTCACGATATTCACTTGCAGGTACTGACAACAAGCATGGATACCTCAATCAAGAGAGTCAGTTGTCAGATGTGTTACTGTTGCTCAAGCAAACTTGATTTTAAGAAATTTTCCTCAAAGTCAAATGGCAGATTGTGTGGTTTATTTAAATACAAGACTACAATTTTGATTTTTAAGTCCATTAAGGTGAACCATCTTATGAAGGAACACAGCCTGAATTTTGACTTATCTGGCTGGTCTATGACAAGACTTGCAGTATAATGCTAGTATAAGAGGGCAGGTATTAGCTGAGATAAAAGACAAATAATTAATGTACATGCCCTACACAGGTTCTGAACCCACAGTTCCAGAATATTCTTGACCTCAGACTGCCCATACCTTAAAATAATACACCTGGTTCATTCAGCATATACACATGCACAAAAATGGACTGCAAAACCATATACTGTAAGTCAGTTTAACACCTTACCGACAAGAACGCGTGAATTAGATCTGCTTTCACAGTTGCTAAAGGCTTTCCTTTGACTAGTATTGTGAAAGTCTCATCTTTTTCTGTTGTCATGAGGCTGCCAAACCAGGACTTTTTGGTAAGCTCAGGTGATGACTCAGGTGTGAGATGAACCTCTTCTGATGAAGCTGTAAACATAAATGCAATTTTCAACAGGCAGACAGGAAACAGATACCAACACTCTGGAGGAATCTTGTTTCTGTATTGTCAGGATTAAGTGACTCTCATACCCTGCAGATGGTGGCAGCAGATACCTCCAAAAGATTGGTGCCTGTCTATCAAACCATACAACATTACACCTCACATCATAACCTTAATCCAAAATAACACACTGTATTTTACAGTGATAGTTAATGATCCAGGCTTTAGAGGGAAGGCAGCTGCTACCAGATGTGGAATATGCTAGGTAATAAGGAACAGGAAAGTTCATATATCTCACTCCTAAAGCAAAAATGATCAAAATAAAATGCTGGAAGAGCTGCAGCATGAGATAACCAACTTGTCTTGTTTTCAAAGAAGTACATTTTATGCTAGCATTAACATTTTCAACATTTTACCACATAGTCTAACAATCCTCAAACATGACAAGGCAAAATTTGAAGCAGCCTTAAGAAAATACTTAAATACACAATCTTTTTACTATGTAGATGAATTTTTTTATGTGTAAAGATGATCTACAATACTGTTTTGTGAAAATGTTTATGGTATCATACACTGCAAAAATTGTGCATATTTGTGTATTTACCACTTATTCAACATCCTACTGTCTCTGCAACATACTTATGTTTCCTTGGTGTGTGTGTGTGTGGTGTGTGTGTGTGTGTGTGTACATATGTACCTATGTTTGCACATATGTGTATGTATGTATGTATATATGTATGTTATGTATGTATGTATGTATGTGTGTGTATATATGTATGTATGTATGTGTGTGTGTGTATATATATATATATACGTATGTATGTATTATGTATGTATAGCTAAAATGTGCGAATGCTAAAATACAATTACGTGACTGACTTTGAAGTTTTCTCCTGTGAAAGCGTGGAGAGCCCAGAAAGCTGTTCTTGATAGTTGTCAGTCGCGATCGCCAGTGATGTCCTGTTGTACTAGTGTGAGGGGAGCCAGGGGGCGTACAAGGTACAATGTTACTTGTACTTAGACCTGAAAGACACATTGGGCCTTTACTCTTAAAACAAAAATCATGACACTTATACAGCAGGTTAGCAGAAAGTATATTTTTTCTTTTCTGTCTGCCACAATGCACAAATTTATTTGTGAATAAGCAAGAACATGACAAGCAAATTTGTAAGAAAAGCTGGTCTGATGAGTGCGAGGTGTGGCAATAAAGAAACTGGATTCATGCTCTAACCCTTTATTGAAAAAAAATCAGACAATCGAAGTGTTATCCCCTTCAATGTAGTCCCCTCCGCGATCCCTACACCGCTCCATGCGAATTTTCCACTGTTGGAAGCAGTGCTGCAGGTCATCTTGTGTTAAGCTGTTTAAGAGTTGCGTCGCTTTTGCTTTCACTGCATCCACGGACTTGAACCTGGTTCCTTTGACCGCAGACTTGATTTTTGGGAAGAGAAAAAAGTCGCACGGTGCTAGGTCCGGAGAGTACGGTGGATGTTCCATCACTGGAAGGTTGTTTTTCGCCAAATACCTCTTCACAGATAGCGCGTTGTCATGATGAAGAATCCATGAGGCATTCTTCCACATGTCTGGTCTCCTTCGTAGCACACATTCACGGAGGGTCATCAAAACATTTTTATAATAAACCTGATTGACAGTCTGACCTTCAGGCACCCAATCAATGTAGATAACCCCCCCCGGATATCGAAAAAAACAATCATCATTGCTTTGAATTTGGACTTGCTCATGCGCGCTTTCTTCTTCCTAGGTGATTGGGGGCTCTTCCAATGCATGGATTGTCTCTTAGTCTCTGGATCATATTGAAAAATCCAAGTTTCGTCACACGTAATTATGTTTAGGATGAAATCAGGATCATTTTCAATGTTTTCAAGAGTGTCAGCACAGCAATTCACTCGATGTTCCTTTTGCTCGGGGGTAAGGATTTTTGGCACCACTTTAGCACACACCTTTTTCATGCCCAGAT
>Ga0123352_10020041_pt1 | contig 10658 bp, 4 predicted proteins | sample TergutLab28metaG_FD_89700 | JGI IMG/M metagenome (GOLD analysis project Ga0123352, IMG submission 89700) | Labiotermes labralis P1 segment gut microbial communities from Petit-Saut dam, French Guiana - Lab288 P1 | ecosystem: Host-associated > Arthropoda: Insects > Digestive system > Gut ... | reverse complement strand
TGAGGTCAGGAAATGTTTGCTATCATTCGGTGCAGAACCTTTTGTCTTCCAGGTTGCTATCCAAAAATTTAAAGATCAAGATATATAGAACTGTAATTTTGCCTGTTGTTTTGTATGGGTGTGAAGCTTGATCGCTGACATTGCGGGAGGAAAGGAAGCTGAGGGTGTTTGAGAACATGGTGTTGAGGAGAATATTTGGACCGAGGAGGGACGAGGTAACGGGGGAATGGAGGAGACTGCATAACGAGGAGCTGAATGATTTGTACTCCTCACTCAATATTGTGCGGGTGATAAAATCGAGAAGAATGAGATGGGCTGGACATGTGGCGCGTATGGGTGAGGAGAGGGGGTGTATAGGGTCTTGGTGGGGAAGCCGGAGGGAAGGAGGCCACTGGGGAGGCCTAGGCGCAGATGGGTGGATAATATTATGATGGATCTCCAGGAGGTGGGATGTGGGTATGTGGACTGGATTGGGCGGGCCCAGGATAGAGACAGGTGGCGGACGCTTGTGAGTGCGGTAATGAACCTTCGGGTTCCGTAAAATGAGGGGAATTTCTTGACTAGCTCCAAACCAGTTAGCTTCACAAGAAGGACTCTGTACCATGGAGTAATGGAATACGAAAGATTTTCGAAATATCTGAGAGTGTACTTTACCAATACAGTTTTAGATCTACTCCCAGTTTTATGAAACTCCATTAGAACACACCTGGTGCTGTAAATTTATTTGATTTGATTTAAGTGTTAATACGGTTACGAACACCTCTGCATTTCGAGAATATTGATCGATATTTTAAGTAACTGGAATGCGTTTGTCAAATAAAATAAGGATTAAGGCAGCCTTATGCTTAATTAGAGCCACGCCTTAAGAAGAGCTGAGAGCAAAAAACTCTCTCAGGTACCTCACATGTCCTACCACCTCTCTGGTCACTATCCTGAGCTAACTGAGCTCCCTTTAGCTACATATATTACGTAGCGGAGAATCGGACTGTTAAATTTTGTATTCATGTTAAGCAGAGATGACTGTGTCCTATATTCATTTACTACTCAGCGTCGAAAAGAATGAGGAAAATCATGCAAGATTCAGTGAGAGTACTTTGTAAGAGCTTTCAGATTCAGTGGGGTAAAAGTGGGATGAATTTTACGAAGTGGCGGTTACAATAGCCGTCTCGAGCTTGGTGGCAGTATGCCGCTGATTTACGTAGCTGCACGCCACCATGACAGTGCAGTGCTGTGACACACCAGCTGCGTGTGTGTGTGTGTGTGTGTGTGTTTGATCTTAACGACTTGATGTTCTTCCGTCACTTCTTGCAAATAACAGTTTTACAACATCGATTTTTTTTAATGCCTTCCTAGTCATCATTCAAGCTAATATGTTTTGACTTGAGTTATTTAACATCGCTTTTTTAACTGTGTAAAATTGTGTAGTGTCTAATGATAGGATGACAGTACACAACAATTTGGAAAGTATGTGGAGGAAAGAAATACTTCTAGTGGCTTAATGTAAGGCATTATCTGAGAATGTTCTTATAGTGGCTGAGGAAGAACGCGAAACCGCTCAATCACGAAAGAGGCCTCACAGACGACATTTACTTTCCAATTCTATTGAAAACGAAGTAGTAATTCTAACCACTATACTACAATATTCTGCAGTCAGTTAAATCTTCACATTGCAGTCCTTGGCGCCTTGGCTAGATTCTCGGGAGCAGCAGTGGTTTTCGCCATGCTTCCTGTCCAGTGCATAAACTGTGCTCTTTCAGAGACCGTAAATACTGCCCTTGGGAGAGGCTAAACTCCGCCATCCTCTTAATGCAGAAGTGATGGTTTGCAAATTAACCCCCGGACCCCATAACGCTCTTGACGGTAACTTTAACACATTTTTCTTAATACACATTAACTAAACCTTAGAGGCTGCCACGACTTGTAAGAACTAAGAAGCTCTCTCATACAGGTGGCCTATATTAGTGGATGGCGTTGTTTTATAAAATGCAAAATGATTCTAAGAAATTCAACAAAGCATTAGGTCCACACTCTCTGGAAAATTGAAATATTTTTTTATAAATGTTGTTAATCCTCCATACAGTAGCTCAATGAATTAACTTATATTTTCTGCAGATAAAATATTGGGCCATATCTTTAGCCAAAAAAAAAAACTTTCGAAATTATTCCGTCGCTGGATACGCCTACATAAGCGTCCAATTGTCTTAGTTGCATGAAAAAAATCAATAATTCCGTCTGCTTTATGTAACCAATCTAAAGTTACAGAAATTTTAAAGCTTAACGTACTGTTCTTCCCCTTTTTTATGCCGATGACTACAGACACTGATATTCAGCGTATACTCGTGAAGACACTGTCGACTGTCTGTGTGTTCACGTGGTCATGTCACTTAGCTGTAGATCACTCATCTTAGCGTAGCATATTTAATATTCGTGTTCCTACACGAGTCACGTAGAATCGCATCTCTCATCATGTTACATCTCCGTACGTATGGGAGATATTTCGATTAAATTTTTATTTAGCGTACACACCAATGACTTGTTTAGCTTTTTTTCAGTATAACCGGCATATTAAATAAAATTAAATAGAGTCTTATAAATTTCTCAAAAGTTCGTCATACACAAAACCTGGCACATGAAATCCAACTTTGCAACACATTAATTTTCCAAAAGCACATTTTGTAGCTTTGTAAATATAAATATCTTCTGAACTTCGTTTGCCACAGAAATTCTGCAGCACATTTCGTAATATTTTTAAGTCAAATGTCTTAGCCAATCTACAGTGTACATGAAACATGCAAGTACTCAGAAAAAAAATCAGTGACTGAAGTCAATATTTGTCAGTGAATATGACATAGCAATGCATTTTTGTTCAACGATTCACAGTACCTAAATTAATAAATTATTTATCATTACAGTTTTGCAGACAATATTATTTCTGGTGTTGCTGAAATAAACATGGTTGTGTACACATAAAAGAGTATAAAAATTTCAAATAAATCGGATAGATAATAGTGTGATTACAGGTCGGAGAACTTATGAACGAGATCAGAGATAACGCTCAATATGTTATTTGCCATTGAACAGCATGCATAGGGTAAATCGAGTCCATCGCCTCATCTGTAAGCGTATTACTATTTATCATCACATGAAAACAAGAGCAAATCGACAAATTTCATTCGAAGAGAAAAGTCTATGGAATGAGTCCAAAATTAATGTATTAATGCAAAGCTATTCGCACTAGGTAGTCTGAAGTAATTTCCCCTTATAATTCTTTCCATTTCACTGAGAGGATGATTTAGAATATTAATAGAGGAGATTAAATTAATTACTTGAAACTTTTCAATATTTGTGGGTTTATTTATCCTAGTTTGGTGGTTTGATGAAAGACAGTTTCCATCTTCATGTCACACTGACATTCCAGTCCCACTATGACCCTCTCTCTGTTCTGTGAATTCTATGTTCATTAAGTTAAAAAAAGTGCATGTGAATTTTTTACTAAATTTTCCAGAGATCCTTACAAGGAAGAAGTAAGATCTTTAAAATGTTAAGCTGACTTCCAGATTCATTCAGCGTCCAGTGATGAATGAAGATAGATCACCAAAGTTACTTTGAACCAATCATTCATGATCCACTCAAAAATACCACTGTGCATTTTTTAATGCGAGAATAAGGAAGAGATTGAAAACCCATAAAGACGGATTAAAGACTGCCTACTCTAACAGAAAAAAAAGTTGGACCGGGGAGAAAATGGAGGCCTGATGACGCAGAAATTCAGCTATAAGCGAGTTCTGAGTATAAAATTTAAGAAAATGAAGTTTGCTGTATTCTGGAATATAATAATACAAACAGCCGACTAGATGCAACCGTGATAATTTTATTAACAATTTCAATCAGCTCAACAGGTTTCGGGCGATAATTTCGCCCAAACTCAGGAGCACTAAACTGTGTTTACAGCTTGTGGCATAAAGCACTGACGATGCTGCCTGCTGGTGACCAGTATGAGATGGAACTGTTTATGTGTTTGGTCTAGGGGATACCCCCAGACTGTTATTATATCAAAGATGCACGGTCACACAAACAACAAATCTGGAATTTGAATAATTGTCCAAAAAGATGCGACTATATTCAGTTTATTACACATCTGTAGACAGATCTACATGTTTCGCGTGTTGACACCCATCATCAAGAGCTCGTGCAACTGTAATTACAGCTTCTGGCACTGCTACCATGCCTTCTCGTTTTTGAGTTCAAACTCAACAACGAGAGGGGATGGTAGCAGACCCGGTTGACCAGTGTCAAAAGCTTTTAATTACAGCTGTACGAGCTCCTGATGATGGGTGTCAACACGCGAAACATGTAGAGCTGTATACAGATATGTAATAAACTGAATACAGTCGCATCTTATTGGACAATTATTCAATTAAATTACAAGGCATTAGCGTAAGAAACTCAATTATCATATTGGGAAATGGTTTCTTTCATAGTGATTAAATTTACGTGTGTATGTAATATACAATCTGTAAGTCCAATTGCGTAAAGTCAGCGAAGCAAGACTTCACCTTTACCGATGTAAATATTTAATATGCAATAGTAGAGCAGGTCCCCTTCTTTTGCGGGTTCGTGCAATGCGGTTTCGCTTATTCGCGGAATAATCACTGTGGTAACCTTCATACATAGCTGTATACGTCCCTCGCTCATTCGTGGTCACGCTTCCGTAGAGGTGCTGCATGTCACACATGAGGCGACATCTGCCCACATATCTGTATCGTGGGATGCAGACTGCACTTGCGATGTACTTCCGCAATATTAGAGCTCACTGAGGCCTTCAGGTTGTAATTAGTTCTGGACAGTGTGTTGTAGGTTACAAGTTGATGCACACAGGAAAGAATAGTGCTGCAGTGACGCCACCATGATGTAAACATATCGACGATTAATTTTACAAAAGGGGACAAGATCATGGAAGGCGACATATTCCGTGCTCCATCGGGTGCCAAAAACCCCTGTGGAGTGCGTCTTGTTTTTTAACAGAGATCCACAGTAGGCTCTTTGAATTAGGAACTAAATGTTAAGGGACTTACTCTTCACACGAGACTGCGGCTTCGGTGGTTTAATTAGTTGAAAATTTCATAAATACTGAGCCTTTCATTGTTCCAATAATCCATCCCCAACTGACAGAAATATCAAGGGACTTTTCCTTTCAGATACACAAACTATATATATATATATATATATATATATATATATATATATATATATGCCACTTAGAAACTTGAAAAGTTTCATGTTGAAATATTTAGTATCTCACGTCTGGAGCGAGTGAAAGTTTTATCACAGTGACTAAAGCTCTTCGCACTTCAGTGGTTCCACCGCACTGGAATAATTTACTTGTACTTTCAGTACAAATGGGATATACTGAGTCGAAGTAAGACACATCATAACACAAATTACACTTTGAAAAAAAAATTTTAATCCGTGACAAAAATATTTACCGGTAGTACAAACTTCTACGTGCCGCAAAGATCAGCACTAGATACTTAAACTGCATCGAAGTTTGCGTTTGCCCCCTAGTCTTCACACAAACATCAGAACACGATTGCATTTTTTATGCATTTTCGGAGTGCTATTGAATAAGCAAGTGTGCAGGAACATATTTGAAAAATACTTTCGCTAAATTTATATTGGAAAGATTCCACAGACATAACATTTGGCTCCATTTCACTTCAGAGTTGTATTCACATACTTCGACGATTTTACTGTAAAATGGGTACCGGGTCTTTCCCGGGGGTAAAGTGCGGCCGGGGCGTGCTGCTGAACACTCACCTCCTTCTAGTGTCGCGATAATGGAAGAGTAGAGCTATATACCTCTACCCACACTCTGGGCCACACCGGGTCTGTAACGGAAACTTTAACTTTATCTTTTACTTCTACGATTTGGTAACATACGTTATTCGAATTTCTACCATGATTTTACGAAGCTAATGTATTATTATTGTGGGTCGGGTAGCTCAGTCGATATAGCGACTGACTACGGGCTGGACGGTCTGGGATCGAATCCCAGTGGGGACGAGACTTTCCGCCCGTCCAGACCGGTCCTGGGGCTCACCCAGCCTCCTGTAAAATGGGTACCGGGTCTTTCCCGGGGGTAAATGCGGCCGGGGCGTACTGTTGACCACTCACCTCCTTCTAGTCCCGCGGTCATGAAAGAGTAGAGCCACACCGGGACTGTAACGGGATCACTTTAAAAATGGATTATTATTATCATTGTTGTTTACATATTTAGCAATATTCGCTTTCAAACCACCTATTATACTTAAGATAATGGAGTGCTGGAGGTTTTAATGGCGTAGTAAAAGTGAATTTCTCTTATCCGATTTAAGGGAGGAGAAGGGAGAGGGGAGATTTGACGGAAAAGCCGATAAGTGGCGATCAGCTTCCTAGCCTATAGCCAAGCTTATACAGGCGAAGTTAGGAAGAGCAACAACTAAACAACGTGTGTTATCACGAAAACTAAATACATATATTATTGGTAAAGCGGCCCTGAATTCAAGGATTAGTACCTAAATATGTGACGAGAGCAACCGCCATACTTTGTCGCATGGACCTAACAAGGCCTTGGCTAGCCTGAGAGTCCTTGCTTTGTAAACGCGATTCTTTAGACTACATTGTTGGTCCCCTCACAAACGCAGTACAATAAGAACATTCAAGAGACCAACAGTTTTCTTTCCACATTCGAGCCGAGTTCTTAGTCATGTTTATTTTCTTTTCAGTGGGTCAGAATGGGAGGTCAGTTAATGTACATTTCAGTTTATCAAAGTCGGATAACTGAGGGTTCACTTTACTTTACTAGAAATTCGAATTTACATGTTAGAAACTTAAAAATGACGGATGGCTAAACGCGGCTCTGGATGATTCTAAAAGTTAGTGTTTCGGATTTTCAGCCTCTGGTCTCACAGAGTTGGTCGTCTGGAATAGCGTGAAGTACAGGGAGTAATATTTAAAACTGAACCCAGACGCATGACAAGCTTAAAGCTCTAATATTTCCGCATATATACACACATATATAATACATAGTATAGCTTAACCGCACCTCAATATAGCTGCTGAAAATGGCCGCCTTTGACTCTCAGACATGCTTGGTAGCGGATGAATAGATTTTTAAACGTGCTTGAAGTTCAAATATCAAGATATATCCGCTTCTGCGCAGCGAGTCTAAGAGCAACAGGATAACTCACACATAGCCAGTCTTATCGTCGCCTGTACTGTAACAGTACATTGTATCATCTCTGTCAGACAGTCCTGTTTAAACTGCTGTCTGTACAGCGTGAAGCACGGTTTAACGTACATTTCTTTTGTTCGCGAGTATGCAGCATAATTTCACACACAGAACTTTTATTGTGAAAGGTATATAAAGAAGAAGTCGCATATGAAGTGTCTAGGAATCTTTTATATACACTAATATACGCAAAAACTAAAATTATAAGTTATGAATAAACTTAAACCCTCCTTACATGTTTCAGCGATAATTCGCCATTCTCTGGGAAACATCGATACAAATTCAATACAAAAATATTAATGCATCAAAGTCACGTAATATTAATACACTTTTCCTTTTATTGACTTCTCCCTGGGAATGGCGATTTATCAATGAAACGCTTTGGAGGGCTGAAGTTTATGTATAATATAAAATTCCGTTTTGTATATATGCTGGTGTATTAAATGATTCCAAGCACAATGTATAGAATGAATATCAACAGTGAATAGGTAATTTTGAGAAAGGATTTCAGGCGTTTCATTTTCTTCGAAATCAGCAAAGTCTGGGAGTTGAAGAAGGTCATGTCAAACACCTACTCTAACGTGCCGCTAATTATATATATATATATAATTAGCGGCAGTTATATATATATATATATATATATATATATATAAACTTCCTATACAAAGCAATCCAGCTATGTTTCCATCATCACATTAAATTATGAAATCTTCACCGCCGGGTTCATTATACAAGCTAACCTCTATTAGCAGACGGGGGAGGCGACCTCCATGTAATGGGTCCACCAGAGGTTTAGTTGATAATTTTTACTTCATAACACGAGCAAGCCAAGTTGAGACAAACTGCGTTTCTTGAACCCTGTCACGGTATTGAAAATGTGCAATGAATCTATGTGTTAGTTTTATTACACTCCTTCCCCATAAAGTATATTTAAAATTTTGTGCTAAGCAAATAATCAGACGTGAGATTTCGAAGCCCAAAATTCAACTACCCTATTCAAACTCGTTCACACGTAACCCCACTACAACTATTTGAATCCTGTCCAAACTATCGCATCCCATCTAAGGTCATGTCTAACAAATAGCCTTTTCCTTTCGGTTTTTCCAGCTTAAATTTCACAGGCGTTTGTCATCTTCCCCACACAACATATATGTCTCGTCTATCCGAGATATTTTAATTTAATTTTCCTAATATCAAAGGGTGTATAATATTTAGCCTTTCATCATGAAATTGTCTAAAGTATTCTGTTACTTCCTCTCTCTTCTTTCTACCGATTCCTAATCATCTTACCCCAGCAGTACAAAGCCTCGAAATGGAACGAGCTATCCGTGGACAACTGTAGGAATTGGCATAATCATATGTGCCATCAGGTGTTGTCACGACACGGGAATTGCAGCGTCTGAAATACACTCAGCGCTCTTGGCTCCACCATACTAGCTGCGTGCGCCTGCTACACTATCAACATTTACAAGAACCCAATATGACGCAGAGCATTGTTTTCCTGTCCAGTGTGCTGTACAGTTCTTTTCAAAAGTTTTCATTACAGTACTGACGTAAAGTGGGCACTGAAAAAGGATACCGATTTAGAGCTGAACACTTCTCTCTCTCACAGGAAGCTTATTAACAATAAAGGATACTATGTTTTACTTCCTGCGCATCAGGTTTATCATACACGCGCATAATTGTGAATATCTTCATTTCGAAAAATTTGTCTTCGAAAGTAATAGGAGAATTTCAAATATGTTTGGCATTTAATAAACATATCCCTAAAGTTCTCAGATGTTATTGAAAATTTGTGTAGTTATTGTTTATGTAGCTAACTAAATGACAGGCCACATGATTTCTGACTACGCAATGTGGTATAAGTACCGTTGTTGGGTTTGAAACAAGAAGCTGTACATGCAACAAACAGTCGATTGGGCAGAATATCAGACAGCGCACGTCCAAGGTGTCAGAAATCCACTGAAGTAGCTCACATTTTTTCATACTAGATGTAATTTAATTATTATTAGGAAAACTTCGCTGTCCATTGCGAGAACCATACAAAACATGGCGGTAAACCGCGTGGGCAAAATTCGAAACTCATTTTATCATAAATCAAGTGTGATAATTGCGTTTTGAAGGCCTGAAGCAGCCTTAGAAACCTGAAAGATTGAAAATAAAATATGGACCTCCAGAGGGTGAATCCTCACAATATCAGAGCTACGTGCTAGTGTTATCTCAGACAGTAAAGGAACGAATTATGAGATACTTTTTTTTAACATCATGTAGTATGTAGGTCATTCAATATTTTTTACTACAGACAATGACAGATACTCTCTGCTTTACTCTGAAACCGTTTGAGATTGAGTTTGTAGGAGCATACAAATCTCAGTACAAAAAAAAAAAGTGAACATGTCACTTTTCTCTAAAATAGAAATGGTGCTCTAATACGATATAGTAAATATTTCATGATGTAACTTACAATTTTACATTTTTTCTGTACATGGGGCACACAAAAGTAGTCTTCCTCAACCCCACAGTCTTCACGCGCCCAACGATTGCACCTTACACATTCAGCCTATTTTTCGTCATGTTTGTCATGCGAGAAAAGCCGTGTGCAGAATATGCACTCTGCATCTCCATTGCTTGTGTCATCACCAGAGTCATTTACAAATGTAATTTCCATATCTGATTCACTTGATGACTTTTGTCTGCCTACTTTATCCTTCTTTGAAGACATTTTATCTTTGTTCCTATTGTTGGTTTCTTTGAGAGCGAAAAGGATTTCTTCTCCTGACAATCCTGCAACTCCTTCCTGCAAGGAGAAGCAGTTTATAGTTTTGCACAGCTCGCTCTTGATTGTTTTGCTTGATATATGGGAGCAGAACATTTTGGTGTTTGATGAGGAATAAGTCGGACGTCTGCTGGACTTTCCCAGCATTGGCGGTGTGGAAAGAAACGTTTGATGTTCCCGATCTTGAAATTTCAATACCGGCTCCTTCAGTATGTTTATCTGGAGATTCGTTCAATCTATGGCATGCGAATTCATGATATTGCAATATGTAAATAATAGGTGTGGGTATCAGTCAATAACACAACAATATCTAAAAAGATGTTTAATAAAAGATGAAGTAAACTACATGTTTCGGCCTAATGTAGCCATCATCAGGTTTACATCCGAAAGTATGGTGGTACTGCTTTACGGGATTGGTATGGGTATGTCATGATGGTGAGTTCTCAGCATCTGTGATGTTTGTTATATGCTATTTATAGGGGGCACACTAGTATGTCTGCTCGCTGCTGTCCTATGTGGGTCTCCACACAGGACAGCAGCGAGCAGACATACTAGAGCTGCACCCCCAGGATAACGCACATTACAGATACCCCCCCCCCCCCCCCCCCCCCC
>Ga0123352_10020038_pt1 | contig 10659 bp, 7 predicted proteins | sample TergutLab28metaG_FD_89700 | JGI IMG/M metagenome (GOLD analysis project Ga0123352, IMG submission 89700) | Labiotermes labralis P1 segment gut microbial communities from Petit-Saut dam, French Guiana - Lab288 P1 | ecosystem: Host-associated > Arthropoda: Insects > Digestive system > Gut ... | reverse complement strand
GGAGAAGAGTACACGAAGGAAGGAAAAGGAAGGAAGGAAGGAAAAGGAAGGAAGGAAAAGGAAGGAAGGAAAAGGAAGGAAGGAAAAGGAAGGAAGGAAAAGGAAGGAAGGAAGGAAAAGGAAGGAAGGAAGGAAAGGGAAGGAAGGAAAAGGAAGGAAGGAAAAGAAAGGAAGGAAAAGGAAGGAAGGATGGAAGGAAGGAGGGGTGGAAGGAAGGAGGGAAGGAAGGAAGGAAGAAAGGAAGGAAGGAAGAAAGGAAGGAAGGAAGGTAGGTAGGTAGGTAAGTAGGTAGGTAGGTAGGTCTACAAGCAAGCGTGGGTGGGGGATATTATTAAAGTTGGATTTTAAAGAATCAGGGATCCTTGTCAGCCTAATACCTATAGTGACTAACTACGCCTTGGATAATCGAGGTCTCGTGATTCGTTTTGCGGCCAGGATAGGGGATTTTTCTCTTCTCCGAAGCTTCTAGAACCTTTCTGGTGTTCACCCAGCCTACTATTGAGTGGGTACCGTAGTCTGTATCTACGGTATTAAAGCGGTCTTTAGCGGTAAGCTGGGGTGGGGGTTCAACTCGATCTGATGAAGAGATTAAGAATATTTGGACCTATATCTCCTATCCTCCATATATTTGTATGGCCTGGTGCTTAATTAAGCACTTGTATCACGTCAGATTTTTAGGCGCCCTCCCAAAATTGCGAAAAGCGACTGTTAGCTTCGTCATGTCTGCCCGTTTGTCTGCATGGAACAACTGGGTTCTCCCTTGACGGGTTTTCATGAAATCTTATATTTGGATATCTTTAGAAGATGTGTAGAAAAAAATTCAAGTTTCATTAAAATAAGACAAGAATAACGGGTACTTTACACAAAAACCTATGTACATCATTGATCATATCTCGCTCGGTTCTTCTTAGAATGAGAAATGTTCCAGATTGTAGAGACAATCAAAACACATTTTTTAATAACTTATTTTTTGAAAATCGTGCTGTGGATGAGATAATGTGAACAAATATAGTACAGCCGGACGGGCCACAGATGACGCATGCGCATTAAACGCTAAATACCTAAGGCTACAAACAGACACTCACAATATGTAAAACTTATTGCTTCTTCACGTCAACAGTGGTTGCATGAACGCGGCTCATTGTTACGTCATACTTACATTGACTGTCTTGTTTAACTTTTGTACGGGTCGTAGCCACAGTTATTCAACGGCTGGAGTTAGGAATATGATTGTTACCATTACTACGCATTACGTTAATATTCTCTATGCGTCAACATATACAAACTTATGGTGCCACATGATCAGATACAGGGATGTCCGTTTTATCATGTCCTTGCTCGGCAGGTGTCAGTGTAGCATTGTCGCGTACGAAGCCAGCATCCGCCGGGAATGTGGAGTTCGATTCTAGGTGTGTTCGCATAGTTATGACAAGCGCCTATTCACTTCGTTATGTCCGTCCGCCCGTCCGCGTATACAAAACTGGCTCCCACTGAACGGATTTGCGTGAACACTGGTATTGGAGACGTTTATGAAAATATGTCTACAGAATCCGAATTTTCACAACACTCACCCAACAAAATGCACAATATTCTTACCGAGATACATATGTTATAAAACTAAGTAATCCTACACGTTCCAATCCACAGGAGATCTAATCTGTGAACAACTAATTATCAAATAATATTTCACAAAACTTAAATAGGTATCTTTTACACATATTTATCATCTTATTCATGGTGTAAAGGATTCAAGCAGTAAAAGTAGAGTATTCTTCATGGAGTAATCGTGTGCGTAAGTGAAATGGAATCTTGATATACAGAATCAACGGAGCAGCTCGCGTACTTAACGAAAGTTGACACGGTACTATGTCAACTATGATATAAATGTCTAAGGAAGAGCATTGTTCATTTGTTGGTTGAGTGTTGTGCATTGATTATCGACAATGCACGGAACGAACGACACAAGAATCCAAATTTTGTTAAAATCCGGCAAAAATACCGGCCAATTTACTAGAAGATATCAGTACGTGTTAGTGTTGCCGGAAATATTAAATACCAATTCAAGCGCTCTCTTTGAGTGAAATGGTATCAGGCTATTAGATTAGCCGACGTGCTGTAAACATTACGCGAATCTACCATATTGTTACGTTATAGATCATTGCCAGTTTTGTTACCTTGCTGTTTAACTTACTCGATTTTATATGAGAGTTTCGAAGTGGTCTAAATTCCTTGCGAGTGTGTGTGATAAAGCTCCCTTTCAAGGACACGATAAAATGGTTGCCCTGTAGAATGAGAGAAAAAGAACATGATAAAAGACCAAATTTACTGGAGACGTTGGGAAGAAATGACGCTATTATGCTTCTGCTTTTGTACTTCATCAGAGTCTGTGTTCATGTCCGAACCGGCCATGAGTTTCACACTGTGCAGTGTCAGCTGTTTACTCAAGAAGAAGAAGAAGAAGAAGAAGAAGAGAACCTTTCGATCTATGTCCCCCATCGCTCCATCCCTTTCCCTTATATAATCGTGACAAGAATGCCCGTTGACTTGATATAGACGTGTTCCGCAATAGGTATGAGTATGTTTTATATGTCACCTGCCCTAGAGGGAAGTTTGGTTAAGGATAAACCTCGCTGGAGCCCACACTTCTATTGAAACTGGCCCAGCATCCGTATCTGTCTGTAAACTGTGTTTGAACCCCCGGTTCACGTTCGTCTTTTGTGCTCCTTCCATACTAACTTTCAGGTCTGAGAAGAGAAGGAGGTTCTGCCTCAAGCCCAAAACTTCGTGATTTATCTTGATACCTATATGAAATGTAATTTCAGTAAGATTAAAATGAACTTTTGTTTTTTAAAATTGGATTGTTTGCACGCTAATTAACAGGCTAGCTGAAAATGAAATTCGTTTTACAAATAAAGAAATTTCCAGAAAAAATTTTTAAACACTTTTTAAGTTAACGTTGTGATTTGTTACAAGAAATAATCATTCACTGATTTATTATTTTGTCTACGAGGTTGTATTGTATAAACTTTTTAAAGATGTCTTGTGAATCTTACATTTAGTGTTAATTTATATAAAGACATTCTTTCAACTTCATACGTCATATAATGTCGAACGAGAATAGTATTGCCTCATTTTGTAGTTTATTTAACGACGTTGTCAGTAAATCAAATTGTATAGTTTAAAATGATTGATTGCTAGTGAATAATGAATTGTAAATGATGTGAAACGGAACGGTCGTGGCGTAAATTATTCTATCCTAGGATTTGCCTACTAGACTGAGAAAAAGCACTAAATCTTTCAGGATAGTCTGCGTCCTGGCTGAGATTCAGACTGGGAATATCCAGAATTAGTCACAAGTATTACGGTATATAGAAGCTACGCTGCTCCTTTGAAGAGTTTGGTACGTGATGGATTTGGCAAGAAAGGTTGTGTTCAAGGAATATTCAAGGCAATTTGTCAGTGTTAGCTGAACAGCTAAAGCAGATTACGAAAACTTGTGAGAATAGTTACTCAGTAGTTCTAGAAGAAAAACTAGCACGTGCTGAATATGGGGCAGGGGACCCAGCGTCTTAACTGCAAACTCTCGTCTGTTGCTGTTTTGACGTGTTGCTTATAAGGCGGATATAATTCACTGTTGTTTCAGCACATGTATTATCAGGTACATACAGCACGCTGGTGCAGCTGTGGTAGGGTGCTGTATCGACAAATATATCTTCCGATACCTGAAATAGGCTGCAGTGTCGACTCGTGTATTATCAGGCAGCTGTAATAGATCGCTATATCTCTGCCGTTGCCTGTATTATGAGGTAGATGTAGACTGCTCTGTTGATACTTTTTATCAGTAGTAGGCTACTGTGTGTCGACATGTTTATCTTCACGTAGATTAGGCTGCTGTTTCGACACGTGTATTAGTGTATTATCAGGTAGCCGTGAAAGATTGCTGTATCGACACATGTAACAGGTACACATAGTAGGCTGTAGATCTTTTAGGCTGTTGTATCTACACGTGTGTTATCAGCCAGCTCTCGTAGACCGCTCTGTAGACATTTGTTTCATCACGTATACGTATTAGGCCCTCTGTTGACACTTGTTGTGTCACGTCTAAGTATTAGAAAGCTCTGTTGGCACTTGTTTTATCACGTATACATAGTAGGCTACTCTTTCGATACTTGTCGTAATTCGCATACGCTGTAGACCGCTCTGTCGTCCCTTATTTTATCACATATACATAGTAGGCTGCCTTCTCGACACTTGTTTTATCACGTACACGTAGTAAGCCGCTCTGTCGTCGCTTGTTTTATCACGTATACGCAGTAGGCCGCTCTTTTGACATTTCTTTTATCACGTATACGTATTAGGCCGCTCTATTGGCACGTTTTTATTACGCATACTTAGTATGCTGCTCTGTCGACACTCATTTTATCACGTGTACGTATTGGGCTGCTCTGACTACAATAGGTTGCTGTGTTGACACACGTGTTCCGACGGGCATTTTCCTTTTTAGAGCTCTGTGTGTTAGACGATAATTATTTTCCCCCCGAATGTTGTGAAGTGTTTTTGTTGAAGATACAAAATATTGATATATTGTTCTGACTCCCTGTACGCAATTCTGTGAGTAAAGAGTGCTGCCCTGTGGGATACGATGCCATGTAGCCTAGCTGATGAGTATGGAATTCTCGGGGTACCATAATCTCTCAGTTTTAGGGCTAACAGCACTATGTACAAGTACACTTTTCAGTCAGCGTCTTACTGGACGTAATTCCAAGAACCTTGACTGCGGAGGTAGCACATTCGTCGGAAACTTTGCCGTAAACCTACGAATGTGCATGGTGGCAAAACTCAGAAACGATCATGTTGTTGTGCTAAAGTTTTGCTTATAAGTGTGTTTGTCACCGACTAGGTGTGAGTGGGAAAAATGGAAAAATGTTGATCTGCACGAGCTGAAAGCTTGCCGAGAAACTGTGGACAAAGGAAATTTTTCCAACTACATTTGAGACGAAATGAGACAGCGAACATTCCAAGTAAAGTTACTGTTGTTGTTTATTTGTCATTTTGTGGATACTTAGGATCGTATTAACGATACGAAGTTCCCACAGCTCTGAAGTTTCATGTTGTTGTGTTGTGAGTTATGGAACCATGTAATATTACGTACGTACCAAACTTTCGGAAGAACATGCTGCATCTCTGATATATTCACAGTGGTACCCACTCACACGGTAACGTGATATCATAACTGAGAAACCCCAACATGAAACACGTTACCTAATCTGAAACTTCTGGTTTAGTAGACCATTAAATAACACAGTATAATTTTAGACTTATGCATAAGAATTCACAGTGAAGATTTCGCACACCTGTAGTTAATAAGATATCATATTTGAGACCTATAAACCGACGAGGATTCGTTTTGCGAAATAACAATTAGCAATTCCGGCAGGTGGGCTGGATACGGTGCCTTTGGTTGAATTCTTACGTTTTATTTAATTTTGTTCAGACAAACGGGAGAACAGGTATACTGGTTGAAGGGGTCTGTACTCAATTGTCCCTCATTTGAATCCCGTTACACCTAATTTTGAATCACATTAGGCGGTCAGTGTGCACTGGACTCATGACCATCGAAATAATTATTGAATGAATGTGCTTTGCTGATTTTGTGACTTTACTTTCATCCGTAGGTCTTACAAAACGAGTAGCAAGAATTATATGATACTTGTCGTGTTACAGAACTGTGCATTGAATTTATCACACTCTCATGTTTGGTCTGCTTACCCATCCTTCTCCATTCAGAGGAGAAGTGTTGACAGCTGACCTTCCATTCGTACTATTTCCCTACACTTATGTCTTGTTTTATCTTCTCTTTTCCTTTCGCTTAACTTTTCATTGCTCCGCGTCGTTCATGGGATTTTTTATTTTATTTCTTTCATCTAATTTTAATATGTTCGAAGAATTATGAGTTTTTTTCCACAAGTTTGGCTTCTTGGCTTTTGTTGTAAGACCAGTATATTACTACCGAAATTTTGTGATTGAATTTAAGACTTTTGACTAGCGAATTTGCGCTGAAATGTAGGATGCCGCAAGTTCCGCAGATATGGTCGTTATAATAAGTGCCACCTCTCAGTTAAGCTTCTAAACTTTGAAGCTTCTTCTAACATTTTTATATACATAGCAGAAAAAGAGCTTTAACCTTTTGAAAATTAAAATATATGTAAATTATACCTAAATTTCGTCACCACTGCACACAGAACGCACCGTTTCCGTTACAAAGGCCACAGAATCTTTGCTACCGAATTTTCTGTTTTTTTCTGCATCTCACTCATACATGTTTCGTCATGCAGCAGCATATTCTACTGAGTAATATCTGCAACCTTCCACCTTTTTTTCAACTGAGTAATTTTGCTATTAATTAAATTTAATTTCTTTTGAAGGAAAAGAGGCTTTACATCAGAGAAGGAGAATCTCCATGTGCTGTACACCACACAGTTCTCCTTCTGTTATGGTTCTTTGAAGGTTTTTTAATGATGACTGATTAATTATACTATAGTTATTTTACATTGTCAATTTATGAGATACAGAATGTATTATTAATCGGTTCACCGAAGGTAGGCGCATATGAGCTCCCTCAGGCCAATAATCTTCCTTTATCTGAGCTAGAACGTGAGACGCTTAAGCAGTTCTGTTTTGCGTAACACGGAGCAGGTAATTATTATGAGAAAAGTTTTCGGTGGAGCAACGAGTGTTCATTTGTAAGAGTTTATGCATAGTTTGCGTAATGGAAAGGAAGTGGCCGAAATTAAAAAAAAAATCCCATATCATCAGTACCTTTCACGTGACCATATATGGAAGAGTGTAACACTGTCGAATTACTGATTGTCCTGGACAAAAATAAAGAACGGCTTGTTCTGGTTTTATACAGTGTATGGTTGATATTACGTCGGAACAAAAACGGTCAGAATAAGAGATGCTGGTCTTCTGAAAATCCTCATGCTGTTTGTGAACTTTCCTTTACCTTATCTTAAATTGCAGTAGTGTACAAAAAATCATAGGCCACAGCTTCTCGAAGAAGGAAATTTCGACCATTGCTTTAAATTAATCCCAACACCATTATTTGGTGGATTCATCGAAAAAGAGAAACTGTAAAGAAAGCTACTTCAATTGGAAGAATTGGAGGGAACATTTCGAAGTGAAATTGCCAATATTTCAAGACAGCAACTCCCTCGTGTATCGATGTATGTTTTTGGAATATAGAGGTCGGCATTTCTAGGCTGTTCTCTGAAATAAAGTAAGTTTGAACTGCAGGGGAAACGCGGATTTTACTCCCGGTGGAAACAGGCTTAGTATTTTGTAAAGGACTGGCACTTTATATATTCGATGTGGAACTAAAGGCGTTCCAGAAACTGATTTTACTTCTGGAGATCGGGTATTATTATTTTGCTTATTTGTTATTGATGTACAGGCATAAATTTGCTATAAAAAGACTTCGTCAAGATGCTTAATGCCAGTAACTTAAAAAAGATATAGGAGGACACCTCTAAAGTAGGGTACGTTCTTTGTAATTGCTTCTGACGATTCTTAGGGACATATATAAATGCAAGAGGATAAGCTGTGGTGTTTTCTGTGTAATCAATTACGAAATCAGTGTAATAGTCTGTTCTGAAACCGAAACTCTTCGAGTATTATACTTACATTTGTATGCCAGTCATTTAATTGAGATGTCAGAAACTTGCATATTCTTATTTCGTTATAAATATGTGTTTTATGTTTTCGTATAATCTGATTCTTTCATTACCAGTAAAGACCAACTAAAGTTGATAAACATGTACTTATGACGGTACTTAATTTCATTATGAACTGTACTGGAGAGCTATGTTGCTGGCATAGAGGTTGAAGGTGGTAGGCAATGTGCGAGGGCGTGCAGTCAGTAGCGGCACGTTTTCTTATGAATGCAATTTACCCAGTTAAATCAACACAATATGGGCCCATTCCTGTGGTTGACAGTGCAGTGTCCTGTAGCAAGTAATTATTCCTGGAACGGCTGTTTCATTATTTTCATGTCTGTTTGTTCGAATGATATCCACGTGCCGGTTACGAGCCTTTTAAATAGCTGAACATCTCCCTGAGAATTCTCATTATTAATTTTATGCCGAACTTTTATACCACATTCGTTCTGAACTAAAGACCATGATACAATTAGCGTTAGCACTACCAATGATGTACAAGTTTACACCTATAGCCTTATTAACCACAGAAGTGAGAGATGTAGGCAACGCAGTGCACATTTTCTTGCATACTACTCGCACTACTACAATTGTACTACTACTACTACTACTGCTACCACCACCACCGCCGCCGCCGCCACTACCACCACCACCACCACCAACACCACCACCACCACCAACACCACCACCACCACCAACACCACCACCACCACCACCACCACCACCACCACCACCATCACCGCCGCCGCCTCCTCCACTACCACTACCGTCACCACTGCCATGTCTGTTCCTCTTCCTCCTCCACCTCTGAACTGCTCACAGATTTCGCACACAGCAAGAAACTGGAAGCTGTAAGCTTGCACAAGCAACGGGATTCTTCTCTTTGAACGACAATACGCGTAGAAAATGAAATGGAAAGATGATGTCGGTGCCTGAACTTGGAAAAATTGTTAACAGAAGTTGATGGTTGCTTGTTTAGTGCCACTGGAGTGTACATTCCGTCATTCATGACATTGCAAAGCGCGATATGCATATAAACCTACGCGCATTATTTGCCAGCAGGATCTGTAGCACACATTTCACATTCCGGTTGTATCAACGAAGACCTGTTTTAAAAGTGACATGAAGACTTCCAGAACCACAGAAAATCGAACGATTGCTGGAACAGCTGCATTTCGTGTCCACATTCAATAACTTTCTATTCACCTCAGCCTCTCCAGTCTCTCCATTTTCCGAAATCATTCCGTGCCCAGTGCAATCCTTCCGTGAAGCAAGCGCACAGAATAGAAAGCAGCGGCAGGTCCGTCATCTGACTGCAGGGGAGAGTATTAAGCACACTTGTGGGAAAAAGAGACTAAACATTGATAGAGACAATACTATAGAAGACCGCAACAGGAACAGCATTGCAAAAGAGGCACAGTTATCTCAAGTGGACGAGCTTACTCTTAATATGGAAGAACGCGAAGAGGTGGATGATGATTAATATGATGTTTATTGGACCGTGCATCATTGTGATAACTGAAGAATAAAAAACTAACTAGATGCCACTTATTATTTTATTGTACTTCGTATAGGCTCAACATGTTTCGGGCATTATTATGCTCATCATCAGGAGCTTGCGACTATAATGTTGATTACCACATTAGTCGTTTCGTTCTTGGTTTGCTGTAGGTTGGAGGTTAGGTGCGGTTGTGTTGGAGTAGTGTCCGGGCTGCAGGCTAAAACACAACTACTCCAGCCTAACCGCACCTAACCTCCAACATACAACAATCCAAGAACGACACGACCAATGTGGTAATTAACATCATAGTCGCAAGCTCCCGATGATGGGCATAATAATGCCCGAAACATGTTGAGCCTATAAGAAATACAATAAAATAATAAGTGGCATCTAATTGGCTTTTTATTCTTCGATGATTAATATATTCTTTGTGGATTTTGTGGAGTAAAGTGGAGGCAGTCTGTGTGCAGGTGTCATTGGGTTATGTGATAGACGTGTGCAAATTTATACTACGAATTATGTCTTGCTGACCGAGGACACGAGTGGTTCATCTGTGGTAATGTCTGTAATTGCAGTTGCCCCTTTCTGTTATCGCGGCTAACCCACCTTTCTGTAGTGACGCTCGTAAGACCACTTCGTCTTTGACTATAATTTTACAGAAGCACTGAATTTACCTTCAACCAGCAGTGTTTCCTTTTCTTACAAGCCGATACCCGTCTTCCCATACGACTCTTCAGCAATTAATAATACCTTACTTTAGGAATGGCTTTTGGTCCTTGAATTTGCAGTGATTGGAATGGCCCTGCTGAACCATTCGCATTAATAAGATTGTGTTAATAAATGAGAAAAGACACTATTTAAAGCCACTTTTTTTTTAAGAAGAATCCAGACGAAAAACGGGCGCTTTAACTGGCACTAGCATAAAAGCAGATGTTGTTTCGAAACTCCTGAAGTTCACATTGTCCAATTTCGATGAAAATGTGATTTTTAAGCGCCCTGTAAGTTGTGTTATGTGTACCCCGTGGATAACAGTGACACGTGTATTATGGAACCAAGGCTGATGTTCATGATGGCAACAGTTATTTGTTGGTGTTAACGTGTTTTATATACTAGTTATGATTAAATGACAGGTCTTGAAGGCTTATTGCCAGTGGAATAGTCTTACGTATCGTTTGTGTCGGAGGTACATTTATTGGAAATTCTGTGTTAATCTGGCTGCCGAAACAACTTCTTCTTTTCTTCATGAAATAAAGTGAAATACCAACTTGATGCAACTATGTAATTTTATTGATGTATTCTTAGCTCTACATGTTTCGGGCGCATACGCCCATCATCAGGAGCATTAGATGTTGAGTTGCAGCATATGGTTTTCTGCACCGAGTTTTTGGATGGGTGGTGGTCTTGAGAGCCGCTGCGTAGGTCGTGTGTACGGTGTGGATGGTG
>Ga0123352_10020035_pt1 | contig 10661 bp, 4 predicted proteins | sample TergutLab28metaG_FD_89700 | JGI IMG/M metagenome (GOLD analysis project Ga0123352, IMG submission 89700) | Labiotermes labralis P1 segment gut microbial communities from Petit-Saut dam, French Guiana - Lab288 P1 | ecosystem: Host-associated > Arthropoda: Insects > Digestive system > Gut ... | reverse complement strand
TAGTACCAACAGTAGTACCAACAGTAGTACCAACAGTAGTACCAACAGTAGTACTAACAATAGTACCAACAGTAGTACCAACAGTAGTACCAACAGTAGTACCAACATTAGTACCAACAGTAGTACCAACAGTAGTACCAACAGTAGTACCAACAGTAGTACTAACAATAGTACCAACAGTAGTACCAACATTAGTACCAACAGTAGTACCAACAAGGAAGCGTTTCTGCCTTTTTTCGAAGGACCGTTCCCAATAAGATGGAAGGAACTGAGAGAATCTTCTAACAACTGAAATGTGTTTAGTGCAGGGGTACACACACTCCCTTCGCAATATCGTCGTACGGACTTAATTTTACAAGAGTGTATCTAATGTGTATGGATGTTCAGTATGGAATTTGTTTCATTTCGCCTCTCCGGCGCCTAGAATTTTGAGGTTTCTCATAGATTCCTAAAATATTTTTGCACCCCTGTAGTGTATAGCTTATATATATATTTTCCTACATTTGAGTCTGTCTTACGACAGGTGAAAAGCTTCTACCAAAGCGAGTTCTGTACATTGTGCAATATAGCGTTTCCTCTTTCAATTTCCAGCACATATCTTCTATTTTCCTTAAGACCATCCAGTGTCCACTTACGCCTTATTCCTTGTCTTTCCATCACTTCTATTCTCCCTTCTGTCTTTCCCCCCATAAAGGTTTTTAGACGGCAGTTCGCGCGCTAGATGTGACCTATCCAGTTAGCCTTCCATCTTTTTATCGCATGTAACATATTCCCTTTCTCCTTGACTCTATCTACTTCTTCGTTTTCAACACGATCGGTACACCTGAACTTCACCATCCTTCTCGAACACCATATCTGACAACTTTCCAGGTATTTCTGATCTACTTGTCGAAACGTCCAACCTTCAACACCATACACAGCTATGCTACAAATGTGCCATTTTACTAGTTTCTTCCTTAAATTTCAGTCCAGTTTGTTTGTGAAAAGATTCTTTTTGTTGAATGCTGCTTCTTCCATGGCAATTCTGGATTCAATTTCACCCCTACATCTTTGCAGTTTTTGTTATTATGCTACCAAATAGTTGAAAAATTCCACATTCTACAAATTTTTTGATCTCTCAATCTCTACAGTTCATAGTTGCCGTGAGTTTCTCATCACCCAAGTTTTTTCACATTCATGTCCTTCCATAGCATCTTTCAATTTCATTTACTCTATAAATCATACCCTGTATCACTGCCCCCTCCTTAGCCAATAGCACAAGGCCATATACATATTTCAAAGTGCGAATTATGTGTCCTCTTATTTGGAATTTTCCAAGCCCTTTAAGAGCTTTCTTAGTAAGGTATGCGCTGTAAACTTTAAAGGGAATTAGCTGGTAAAATGCTGCTATTAAATAAACAAATTAGTTCCATTGTGGAGTTTTCTGTATGTTTGTTTGTGTGTCTGTCCGTGACCAGTTTACGGCTCTTCTTATTATATTCATAACACTCAGAATTTATATGTACACACTTGTGGGCTGCGTGTAACTGCATGTTAAATTCGAAAAATGGGACACTCAATGATATTTTCCCGCTCTCCATTGAGTAAAAGGCAAACAGAAGCCGCTTTTGCAGTTCGGATGGTTATCGGGCGATTCAAGCCTCAATATTGCAGAGAAGGTTTGTATAATGACTGGAATGTAGGGAAACCCATGTAGATGAGTGCTTCTCTACAGATAATAGCTGATATTATTGTTTTAGTTTTATTCACTATCTAATGGAAAATATTTCAATTTTTTCGAAGAAGCATGCTATAGCCGTCCTCAGGGTGACAGAATTAGTTCCATTGCCAGCATCCACTTGAAGAAAGTCGGTCATCTTAAACATGGAGGCACTATGATCCTCCGAAATATTCGAAGAGTTACACTACACGGTACCGAAGTTTAAAATAAGACCGTCATTTAATCGATAACACCGTGAAAACCTGCAAGGTCATAACCCTTGCACACGCTGCAAGTATAAGATATCCCACTAAAGACTTGGACAAGCCGTTGGGGGTCCATGAAGTTGAAAATCCCAGAATTTCTAGGTTTTAGGCAAATGAAGGTGGTAAGGTTGTCAACCCTACGCACTGGCCACCTTTACGCCAGAGGGGATACCCTGGTACAAAATAGTGGCGAGGCTTGTACAGTCACATGATCAGGAGACCTGTGTTGGCAGTAGCATAACTACTGGTAGGGTCTCCCAAGCCAGACAGGTCAAAGGGACATTCTGTTCCTCCAGGTGGGGGTTGGGTGTGGAGCTGCCAACCCACCCCTTTAAAAATATATTGTTTTGAGACGCTTCCCAAAATGGAAACCGGATGGAGGAGAATTTTGGACGAGACTAAGGTCCACGAAAGATTGCAATCTCAGAAGAAGAGTCGATCCCTGAGCCATGACTATATCGGGAATCGAACCCGCGACCTTTCGGCCTGTAGCGCAGTGCCTCTCAGCGTTCCCTTAACAATCGCTTAAAGGCACAACAGGTCTGTATCATTAATGACATGAACTGAAGTGTTTGTCGGTAAGAACTCGGAAATGGTTCCTATACCGAGAGAGATTAATCCGTTCCACACATGAATACACTGTTTCTATCAGAAATATTTGTTCTTATCTTCCAATCTCTGCCTAGATTGTACGAGGTTTTATTTTTTATGTTTCTCAACACAAGTTTTGTAGACTTTTTCGCAGCTCTTTTTTGCGTGCTACGTGACCTGCCCATCAAATTCGCCTTAGTTTGATCACCTTAATTTGGTGACCTAATCGCTATCCGTAACTATTCTGGTCAAAGTAAGAGAATGAATTATATAAACTTTCTGTTAAGGACGGGCTTTTTTTCGAACCCGGGTCTGCTTGTTACGTGCGAAAGCATCTTCAATTACATTTGCTTTTGAAATGTGTCAATCCTGAGTCGAATAAGGTTTGGAGACGACGTAATAGTCAGTAATTAAGAACACACAGTGGACATGGCAATTAGAACATATTTTCACTCCAAAAAAATTCTTTAATTAAATATCGGGTGGTTATTTGAACAAAAAAGGTTCTGAAATGGCCATGGTATGTTGTATGAATAACTATGATGTTATGTAGAATTGATTTCCGATTTCGAAAGCAAAGCACAATGCGGGAATAAATCTTTTTTTTTACCTCTGCGATGATAGACGGGTTGCTTTTTCAGCACACGGAGTAATAAAGAATTTCGATTCCCAGCATGTGCAGAAATCTACTTCTGCACCACAACGTTAAGAAGAGCTTCATGCCCCGGCCACATCAACACCTGCGAAAGAGCCTCTATTACCATTGGGTAAGAGGGCGGTAGACCCCACATAGAATTAGCACAATCTGAATGTCATCGAATTCTCTTTTCCCTGCCGGGAAACGAACCCCTAATTTATCGATTATCCAGCCCGTATCCAGGCATTTTACCGTCTGCAGCCACTCTTTCGAGTAATAAAAGTATGTAAACTGACTGTCACACGAAGCATCGAGGGTCGTCACACCAGTGAAAAATTTCTCACTCCCACACTGTCGTGTCGTGTGTCGTGTCGCCAAACCGCACCTTAATTACTTAATTAGTTCACGTCGCTCTCTATATGCAACCAGCATTGCATCACAACTTTAACTCTATTCGGCAAACAGCAAACAGTTGACGGCGACAAAATAGTATCTCTCTTAACTACAGGAATAAAAAGAATATAATTATCTCCTTTATTTAATTAGGGCTCTATCCTGTCGCTGAACTCGCATTTAATTGCTTGGGCCAGTATACACAAAGTACTGTTACAATCGAGTGCAAATAATTGGTGACCTAGAAGAAGGTTAATCCTCTGCTATGATCAGGTTAAAAAAATTTGGCGCTGTTAAATTATTAAATTGCGCGCTAAAATAGTGTCATTGCACGCCTGATAAATAACACAAATTCCTATTGTCATTTGCGTTGTTCGTGTACCCTGATGATGGTGATATCAGGGTTCTGTAAAAACGTGTATAATTGGGAGAAATTACACGGCGTCCTATCAAAGAAAACATAAATCTTAACAGTTCCCTCACCCCCTGCGTCGTGAAACCTTCAAATATCAAGGGGTTTAATTCTTCTCTTTGCCATGCGACTTGTAATTTGTATTCTTAAAGAAAAATAACACGTTGCGTCACCGACGTCTTAAAATATTAGGGCATAAGTGCCTACACTGTTGTCACCGGTTAATCTTGTTTTGTAGAGTAAGTTACATGTCTAAATGTAAAAGTGTGTTCCCTTTTTCTATTGCAGAGCCTTAAGGTGATTCGTACCTCTTGTCTTACATTCAAATTTTATATTAAAATACTGTCGCATACACAAGATTTCAAGGTTACCAGTTTCGACGTTTTTTTAATAAGCCGTCATCAGACCTCCTACGTGTTTCGGCACATGTAGCAGATTAATACGTGTAGAAATTTTATTGTATTAAGTGCATGTGTTGACTTACATATTAATTACCGTACGAATATAACTGTGATATTGCAAGGAATTTAACCATAATCTGAGCTTATATAATTATTAACGGTTACCCTCTTTTGTAATTATGTTTCTGTACAGTGCTGTGTAGCAGTGAGCAGTTTCTTCCCATACTGTCTATCAGTAAGTTACTGTGTTTTGGTGAACACAAAATTATTTCATTCCCCAGCAGATTATTACAGTGTGATGATGGCCTCGTGTTCCTGGGCTTTATGATGATGTATTAGCAGGTTGTATTTACACGGGATGTTGTTGTGTGTTTTAAAGTGCTTACCGCTTGTAAATAATTTTGGGGGCCTGTATTGGATGACGGCTAATATAAGAGTAGCCATCTACATCAACATACTTCTTTGTCAGACTGTAAATTCTGATAAAATTTACGGTGTCCTAATCGTGATGGCAAATATCCAAGTTCGATACATATCATGTTTTTTCTTTTAGCTTTCGTTCGCCTCTCCTAGTCTTAAAAGGTCTACTTTTGAGAAGAAAATATTGTTTTGGAAATGTAAGGGTAAGTGGAAAGGTGATATGTAAGTAAATGTCAAGTAAGTAGATTCCGGGCTTATAGAGTGGTTCGAAATGTTCTGGACTGAATCCAGTATTGGTGATTCACATTTCTGTTATTCGGCCCTAATACTGCTGTTGTCTGTAGGCCTGTAATCTCATTTCTCGTACAGCCTTAGTACTGAACAACACGTAACTTCACATGTATGTACACATTTGTGTACATATCCGTAAGGCTAATACTTGATATTCTGCCGTTCTGTACGTCACCAGCTAGTAGTTATGAACCGTACCAGAAAATGGTGAATGGCAGTTTTAGGCATGTTTGAGCTGGTGTTTTAATGTTCCAGCTTTTACCATAAAATAAGTAACATGCCTCTAGATGGTAGTAGGCTTAATTGTTATTGTTATCCTGTCACATTTGGTTTATTTTTATAAATGTAGCTGTCTGACCAGGAAAGCTCAACTTCACAGCGTGCTTATTACATGACATCGCGACTTACGTTTCCCTCAGTAGCTATTATGCACAAAGTGGAATACAGTATGGTAATTGGAATGTAATAAAGCACGCTGTTGGTCACTGAAACAAATTTCAGTTGAAATTTCAAAACAATTCATGCAAGTCCGACCGAGAGAAACCCCTGATATAACATGTCACTGACGTATGGATTGAATGTTTCTTTTTCTGGGTATTTAAAGGTGAAATGTAAAGCAGTCCTATTACAGGCCTGGAATGGCCTAAAGGATTCCTGGAAGTTAAGGTTCCCAGATTTCATGACAGCGGCACAGGATGGTGGTAAGGTTGTCAGCCTTAGGCACCAGCCGCCTTTACCCTCAGAAAATGCTCCTGGTACTCATTTCTGTTAGAGACTGAGTCACCTCCGGGCCATAGGGCGATCGAAATGATTTTATATCAATGAAAAATTCCAATGACACCATCTGGGACCGAACCTGCGACCTTGCGATTTGTAGCACAGCACCTTACCCACTGTGCCACCGCAGTCCCATTTTCTGATTATTTATCAGTGTTTGACATTGTCTATTATGGCTTAAGTCTCACCACCTTTCACGTCTAAAGAATTCTTTTAGGTCGTAAGAAATGTACGGCATAATTTCCTTCTTCGCCTAGGTATAGGCTAATAAGAAGAGGCGACGCCGTAAAACAAGGGAAATTTATTTTTGCTTGAGTTGTGACACCTGTCACCCGTAATGAAATCCCCTCAGCCAACTAACTGCGTCGGTGTCTACAAACAGGGCATTACCAGCCGCAGGCGACGAGCAGGAATAACGAAACGTAAATTAGTGGTCGCTCCGAACCTTCTCAGAGTAAGAGTGAATCAGCGAAGCACACCCGAATTCACTCAAAACGCGACATTCTCTCAAAGAAACAAACCGTGCGTACGAAACTGACTGAATGCCTTTAGAAAGCAAGGGTCCGATCCACTTATGCAACAGACTTGCTAGCAATTCTGCTTTTGTGATCTTCAAAACAATTACAAACTCACAAGCAAGATTCAAATTGAATTAAATTAATTTGTCAGGGAAAACCAATAATGTGCCGAGAAACACATTTTGGGGTGCAAAAGCAGAGACGGTTTTTGTGGCAGAACCTTTGGGCGCGTTCGCAAAATTTAGACCAACGACTTGGCGTCGTCATATCTGCTTGTCCGTCCATTGTAATTATAATATTAAACATATAAGTAAACCTTCTGTCAAATAATTTGACATATCAGCTGCACACACCAAAAAACGTACAGCTCCTTGAAGATGGTCAAGAACCGAGGCCGAAACATGTCGGAGCAATAATTAATTTAAAAAACTGTGTAACAAGTTGGTGTTAAGTATTATATATTGAATATCTCGCGTAATTCTTCTTAGAACAAAAAACGTTTTAGAGAAAATCAGACACAAAATTGCATTTTTTTTGACGTTTTGTTGACGGTCCATCTCTGTATATTTAATCTCAGTATTTAACCAACTTGATGCACAAAATTTTGTTTCACAATAAGTTTTATTTCATGCCTGTACATGTTTCGAGTACATGTGCTTATCATCAGGAGGTCAAAATTGCATTACACAGCCTCTGGTATCATCACACCTAGTTTGATTAAGGACGCAAATTTTACATCTTAAAATTATGTACATTTACTCTGTCGTGCTACTTCAGTTTAGGTTAACATATTCCACTCTGTATCCTGTTTTCCAAAACGTTCACTGTAGGATATTTAGGATTTCGCGGCGAGGACAGTAGAGGGTATCCCCTCTTCTGGGACATGGCTTTGGGTCGCTGTATAATTGGTACCCAACATGTCGAGACAGCCTATTGGTCTGTTCTTCAAAGGTCTATATTCATCGTTTTCTTCAACTGACATTCGACCTTTGAAGATGAGACCACTTTGTGTCTGGACGCCTCGGGCACGATTCACCCTATCTCACGGCACTACGTCGCGTAAAACCAGAGATCTATCTCACTTTCAATATAGGGTCTTACCTTAAAGTTAGAAATCAAATTTTGCAGCCTGGAATATTCCCTGCATTCATGAATGCAATCTGAATAATATAATAGAACAAGGCTTCGGCTCCATCTTGTTACTGAATCCTTACAGTGACCAGTTAGGGTAGTAATGGTTTTTTTTGAGATCCAAACAAAACACATATACTAGGTGGACAAGGTTAGTTGTGTTCGTTGTTATGGCAGGTTTTACTTACTGATATCACTGCCTTTTGGAGCGCTACACGGTGACGGATCTTTATCGTTGCATCATGCATTTTGTAGATTCATTTAATTAACACACCAACTAATGCACACATGTATTATTTAAAATTCTAAATCTTTTGCATTAAAACGCTCAAACATGTTTCGATCACAAGATCATCCTCAGGGAGCATACACTGTTCCTTGCTAAAGTTACAGTTTAATGCATTTTAATGTAAATGTTTTAGACTGTAACTCTAACAAGGAACAGTATATGCTCCCTGAGGATGATCTTATGATCGAAACATGTAGGAGCATTTTAGTGTAAAAGTTTTAGATTTTAAATAATATATGTGTGCATTAGTTGGTGTGTTAGTTAAACGACAATGACGGATATTTAGTTACTCATTTAGGATCCTTTTTGAGTTGAATAAACATTTCAGTGACCGGTAATGATTCAGTAGTTTGCTTCATTGTGTATATACCGGGTGGTCTTTTTCTGGAAGTATATTGGTCGTTACCTGAAGGTTACCGATCCTCACCTAGCGCCGACGCTACACGTAAGCATAGGTGGAGGAATTCATTAAGTCCTCCATACTTCTTTATGGCATGGTACTTAAATAAGTTAAGGTATTTTAAAGAAACAATGTAATGTAGAAAATAAGCTGATAGACCGTTTACACATTTAAATCTTACGGCCTATGCCTTACGGACAGGCTGATTACTACCAACTGTATCATGTTTCTCATCGAATTTGTCCAATTTGAAAAGCAGATTGCGTTCCGTTGTCCAGAGGGTTATATAAATGCCTGTTGTCTTCACAAAGGAAGTGGGTGTCCGTCTCTGTGCAAGCGGCGGTACAATATTGTGTTCCCTTTCAGCGTATGATCAAAATACTGGACATTTCAGATCTTCGAGTGGCGTGTCGATCATTGCTCGTGGTCGAGGTAAATTAATTTGGTCTCTTCATAGGAATACCACTTGTCCAGTTGCGAACAAAGCTAGCGCATAATTGGATTTTATCCTGTACCAGGGCAGTAAATTGTGTTGTTTCCAGGCACACACTCGCGTTACAAGCGGCTGTTACTAGATGGTTTTGAGTCAGGGTTGAATTTTAAAGTTTTTTTTTAACTTCTATAAGTGTTTAATGTCAAGAGTAGGGTTAACTACAAACTATGTTTTGAAAGAAATCTGTATATGAAAAGGGTTTGTTAGTGGTTAATATTTGTTATTTTGTTCTTATTCGTTCTTTATTTATGCCACAGTCACAGCTGATATAATTTGAAACATTAGGAGAAGTTGGCAGCATTGTAGTGGAATGCAAAATAAACAGTAGAAACCAAACGCTTCAGTCAAACACAATTCTATTTCAAAATGAATACCACTTCATGTAGCTACTTGTGTAATCTCACTAAAATAATGTATAGCGGAAAGAAATTGAATAAATGCCGAGTGTCAACGATTCTGAACAGATTCTGATGATGACGCAACATGTGTCGAAACATGTAGTTATATTAAGTGACATCCACTTTGAAAGAGAATTGTGTTTGACTGATGTGTTTAGTTGTTACTTTGCACGAACATTGTGCAAAACAGGATGACTCGGAACAAGGTTGTAACGTAATTTCGAGTCGGTTTGCAGTGTCCAGTTTTTGCTAAAAGGCGATCTAGTGAGCAGCACTATTTAGTGCATATGTTTAGTCTATCAGTTTTAGTGCCTTCATATAAATGCTGATTTCTTTGCAGAAACATCAAGGTTGTTGAGCTTTTGGTATTTATCGGACCGTCTCCTTTTTACAATTTTCCTAGAAATTTTAGCGGACTTCATGTTCGCTTTCAATTACCCCAGTATTTATCCGTGGAGGCTTGTGAATACTGCCAGTAGCACCCCATCAGGACTGTTTGTCGTTGAATCGGGAATGGAAACCGGGGATTTAGAGGAGCTGAATGTTAATGACTAGCCGAAAGGAGCATTGGGTAAAAGGCTGTTAACTTTAGGTATTCCGAACAATCTTCTTTCCCTTATCGAAAGATTCTACTCTATACTTCAAATTACATGAACGTCATTAACGAAACCCGTTGAGTAAAGTCCTTCATGTGAACCTGATAATTTCTCCGGGCCGTCCCATCCAATTTCTGTAAGCCCCACTTGAATTGTACTCTCCCATCTACGCCTACATCTTCCACGTGGCCACTTTCCCTCAGGTTTTCCTATCAAAATCCTGTATGAAAGTCCCCTCTCCCCCAAACGTGCCCCATGTCTCGTCCATTTTATCACATCAATAATATTTCGTGAGTAGTATGAACCGAAAGGCTCCTTATTTTACAATTTCTTCAATTCTCCTCTTGCTTTCTCTTTCCTAGACCCAAATATTTTCTTCGTCGTCCTGTTCTTGAACACCCACAGTTTATGTTCCTCGCTCAGTGTGAAAGAATAATTTGACATCCACGTAACCCAACAAAGAAAATACATGAGTGTTGTCTCACCGTGCATCTTCCTTATGAAATAAAGTGAAACGCCAACTTGATGCAACTAGGTAATTTCATTGAAGTTTCTTTAGCTCGATATGTTTCGGGCGCTTACGCCCATCATCAGGAGCATTAGATGTTGAGTTGCAGCGTATGGTTTTCTGCACCGAGTTTGTGGATGAGTGGTGGTCTTGACAGCCGCTGCGTAGGTCGTGTGTACGGTGCGGATGGTGCCGTGCACTGCAATTCCATAAATTTTACAAAACAATTAAAGAATACTGTCGCAGCACAAACCGTTTATTACCATCTAATGAGACCATGATATCACTAACTTTTTGATGTTTTACTGACCGTGCATTTCAGTATATTTATCTCGATATTTAACCAACTTGATGCACAAAATTTGTTTCACAATAAGTTTTATTTCATGCCTCTACATGTTTCGAGCACATGTGCTCATCATCAGGAGGTCAAAATTGCAT
>Ga0123352_10020032_pt1 | contig 10661 bp, 6 predicted proteins | sample TergutLab28metaG_FD_89700 | JGI IMG/M metagenome (GOLD analysis project Ga0123352, IMG submission 89700) | Labiotermes labralis P1 segment gut microbial communities from Petit-Saut dam, French Guiana - Lab288 P1 | ecosystem: Host-associated > Arthropoda: Insects > Digestive system > Gut ... | reverse complement strand
AGGATGTGAAATAAAATACAGTTTATAAAACTAAAGTAAGTGATACTGACAGTAACCAAAAGGATAAAAAGCAAAACCCAGGGAGGTATTATAAAACTACAAAGGAACCAGCAGAAGAACCAAAAAAAAAAAAAAGAAGATTGAAACTCAGCATAACCTACAAAATCAAAGGAAGGCCCAACTGCAACAGCTTGCTAAGGAGAATAACGAGACTTATTCTATTCCAACGATAATAATTTGACATATATCAAGAGAGAAAATAAGACAAGTTGCAAATCCAAGAATTGGCTTCCAGGAAGTAGATAAAAAACATATTGTGAATATGTGTAGTGGAAAAACCTTGCAGACAACTGAAAGCAAGGTGGTTTTTCTAGGTGACAGCCATTTAAAGGGAGGTGTTCGGAGTATTGGTAATTATTTAAGTGCAAAATTTGAGGTTAGTGGATTAATCAAACCTGATGCTGGCTTTGAAAAAATTGTGATAAAGACAATAATGGACTCATTCAGATTAACAAAAAATGATGTGCTTGTGCTCAGTGGCGGTGTTAATGACGTCTTCAACAATAACTCAAAAAAAGGTGATATTACAGATTGTGAAGTTTTTACATGACAGTGATAATGCCAACAAAATAATGTTAAATGTACCACATAGATATGACTTGTCAGATAACCCATGTGAATAAGGATATCAAGGCATTTAATTCAGAACTGAAGAAAATTGCAAACATTTTTTAATCATTTTACAGTTTTGGAATCAAATTTCTAATAGACACTGGCTAATTTGTAATAGAAAATGGCGCCAAATTAAAATGCCACCACACATCTTGCTAGTAAGGAAATAGTAATCCCTACAACCATAGCACTTGATCATCCAAAAACACAACCCGGTGCAGTCACCTGTAGAACATGCAACTAGGAAAAAAAGAATTCTAGTAGATAAACTAGAGTTTTATGGAATTAGTGGGAAAATTTCTGACTTTGATACTATCTTATCTCAGAGAAAGACAGCAAAAAGTACTCATTGATAAAATTAATGCATATGGTAGCATTTCTTCAAGGTAGAAAAAAGTTACAAAAATGGGTTCCTCAGGTTTTCATCTTGGACCCATTACTTTTCTCATTTATATTAGTGATTTACCCAACATAACAGATAATGGCGCTAAAATTGTGCTCTTTGCAGATGATTCTAGCATTATAGTTAACTACCTCTAATCACGAGGGATTGCAAACATCATTCAACAAAACACTCTGTGATAAAATCTCTTAAATTTCTTATTGCTCCTCTTTAATAAAACATATAATTTAGAATTGAAAATTGCATTGACACTACATGAGATATTAAATTCTTTAATAAATCTATTGCTAATGTTACATATACAAAGTGTCTGGGTTTAGTGATTGATGACATTAACTTGGGATAATCATATTGACCAATTGATTTCCAGACAGAACTCTGCATGTTATGCAAGAAGAGCTGTAACAACCATGTAGTCAACGAAAGCTTTAAGAATGCTGTATTTTTCTTATGTTCAATCATATCCTATGGCATAATTTTTGGGGGGTAGCACCCCTAATGGTATTAATATATTCAGAATGCCCCCCCCCCCAAAAAAAGGAGGAAAATGGATTCATGTAGAGAACTGTTCAAAACAATGGAAATATTGCTTTTCAATTCTGAGTATATACTTTAACTTTTTTTTGTATGTGGTGAACAACAAACAATTTATTTACAGAGAACTTAGAAGTCCATAATCACGAAACTAGATCGGCTAATAATTTTCATCTACCCCTTGCTAATTTAATAAAATACCAAACAGGAGCTCATTACCCAGGAATTGTAATTTTTAATCCACTTCCTACTCACCTACAGTATGTAGCGCATGCAGTACAAGCTTTCAAGTCGGCCTGAAAGAGATTTCTTCTTTCTACCGTATTTTATTCTACTGAGGAATATTCTAATTGTACTAAATAATATGTATTCCAGATTGTTATGTTTTAATGTTATAATTAAAAATGTATTATGAAATCATTATATTATAATTGTATCCTGTGATTTGACATTTGTAATTTGACAGATACATTGTGTCACATTATGACTATTTGCACGTCCTTAAGTTGTACATTTAAATGGATAAATGGAAAATAAATTAATGGAAATGGAATGGAATTAATAATTCATATATGTTCACATAACTTTTAGCTTTTGGCTGTGTTTGACTGTGTTGAGTTGAGAGGCCATTTCTCAAAGGAAGAGAGAGAGAGAGATGCAAAACTGTGCATCATTACAGAAGAAGGACGCTGGTCACTGTTTATTTTGTGCCCAACTCTCTGTTTTTGAAAAGGTATTCATAAAAAAAAAAAATATATGAAAAGGTGGAAGAATTTTATGTAGGAAGGATTAGACAGTTGTGTGTTAACCCTCTGTGTGGGTCAAACAACATGAAAGTATTTTTCTGTCCAATCCTTCACAGTCTTATATGAGTTATCTTTGATATGCTTATGGGAAACTAATTTTCCTGACATATTCATGCAAAATGTGAAATTTTAAATTCCTGCTACGGACCTTTTGATGTATATGCATTTTTTAAATGAATGAACATCTAAAGAAATGAACAAAGGACAAATTAAATTATGTGAAGACTTGGAAATTACCTGTGAAACCACCCTGTCAGCAGATTGTAAATTACCTGTGAAACCACCCTGTCAGCAGATTGTATTAACAGTGTTTTTACTCTTTCAGCAGAGGTGGAGTATACATCAGGCAGCAACATTACTGTTCTGTTTTCCTGTTCAACCAAGAAACATCAGAATCAACCTGAACTTACAGTTGAGGCAGTGACACAGGAAGATGGCTTTTTTGCGTGTCCAAGATGCGGCAAGGTGTACCGGCTGTACCACTCATTACGGCGCCATTTACGAGTAGAGTGTGGCCATGAACCACGACATGCGTGTCCTAACTGTGGTCGCAGGTTTAAACACAGATTTAATCTTTTGGCTCATATGCGAAATTGGGCATGTAGAAAAGAGTAAACAGAAAATTGGAACTGATGGTTTATTGCAGCCATTGATTTCTGACGTTACTCTGCTGTGATTCAAACTTTGAAAGAACATGATGTGCTCACCCTCACTTTAAACCTTTGTCTAGTGTACATGATATATCTTGCTTATGAGCACCTGGGCTTGTGCTGTCAGTGTCAGGAAAGATTAGTGAAAGAACCTATCCTGTTATCTGTTAACAGTAAAAGCTGTTAGTGGCTCTTCAATAGAGCACATTATACCTGTTTGTGCCATCCTGTTCACAGCCCCAGGGCACCATCAATTGCAAAGGTTGCCAGATCTTCAGCACAGTACGCTGTCACAGTTGAGCACGCTCCTCACCAAACAGCAGTACCATGCTAGACCCAGGAGGTGATTGCTTCTCATATCAGTATCAGAGTATCTAATATGTGAAACTGTAGAGAAGCAGTGACACTTGCATTGTGAAACTAAAGTTTATCTACATAATTAAGGGGGAGGGGGGTCTGAGTGGCGCATTTGGTCGAGGCACTGTGTTACAAGCCAGAAGGTCGCGGGTTTGATTCCCGATGGTGTCATTTGGATTTTTCATAGACGTAATCCTTCCGGCCGCACTATGGCCCTGGGGTCGACTCAGCCTCTAACACGAATACCAGGGATATTTCCAGGGGGCTAAGGGCAGCTAGTGCATAGGGCTCACAACATTACCACCTTCATGTGCCAATTGTCTGGAAATTTGGGAGCCTGAACCTCCTGGAATTCTCAGGACCTGTCCAGGCCTGTACAGGGATTGCTTGACCTTATGCTTTCATGTAATTAAAACCAAGACTGGGAATGATGTGCATTAGTTTCTTGTTGCTGGCCCTGACAGCCATAGGTATTGGTAAGGTTGTGGAGTTAATTTTATGATATTGTTGGATGTTTTGTGTTAGATTTATAGTATAAAAACGGAGCAGGCAGGAATAGACGATGCAGTTGCATGCTAAATCAAAGAAATACTTAACAAAATGTTCAGCTATTAAAATAAATTAGAATCTAACATTATGCGTCATGAGTTGTGTGTTGTATTTCTACAGACTTCTGTCAGTAAATATTTGCACATATACCATGGGTAACATAACTTTTTCTAAAATTTCGCTCTTCTGAGATGTTATGCAGCATAGATTGTTAGTCAGTTACTGACATTACGGGACCACCTATCAGTCCAGTCTTCAAAGGTTAAGCAGTCTGAGAAGATCGATAAGTTGCCCTGAAAGGTCATTTAGTGACTACCAATCCACTCTGTGTAACATCCCCAAAGATGTCATATACACCATGGTGGAAGCCTGAATTTGCACATTATGCTTTTGAACTATGCATTGGACAGGACCTCATTATACACTAATCCATAAAGGATACTGCTGTGTGAATTCAAATTTCTGCCCAGGTACAGAAACTTTGTACCATGTTACCATTTAGAGACGCCTTCAAAGGATTAAAAGGGACTCCGAAGTTATTTGCAACAACACCAAAAATGGTAATCCATGGTTTGCTTTGGTTTTTGTTGTGACATGTACATGGCTGTAAGAGGTGTGTATTGTGTTAGTGTTCATATAGATATGTTGTTAGCATTCTGTAGCAGTAAGAGTTCATGATGTGCTGTATTTCTCATGTAAGTCATTGTTAATGTATAGAAATAAGATGTCAGTTTTGATATAATAAACTGTGTGAAGTACAAGAAGAAATTAAAATAGTTACTGTGTTTGGCATTTCCCTTCAAGAGGTTGGTACTTTTTTTTTTTCTTTCAGAATATTAATCAGTCTTGGTCATATGCATCTGCTGTGCAATAATTCGGCACATGCATCTTGTCATCTCATTCTCAATCAATCTTTTTTTTTTAAATAAATTGATATCACTATGAGTTACTCCTGCAATGTTATCATACACATTTAAAATATTTGATGTGGTCTTTTAGGTTATGACTCTTACATAGCAAGGTTCATGGATACCGACATTTCAAAAGAAGACGTTGCCTTCTTTAATGTCTGCCTCCATGGTGTAGGTACATGCAAGACTACAAAGTGTCAAGTCTTATGTACCACAGAATTTTCTTCCTTTCTAGTACATAAATTGTGCATACAACTGTGAGATTTGAGGTTCTTACTGCTGCTTTACTTATGTAGTCTTGATTGCATGTGCCCATATACTTTTATGTCTTCATCCTACTGTTACTCACAGGAACCTTTTTCTAGCTTTGCTTATATTATGTATGTCAGATTTATAGATGGACAAACATCCTTATTGAATTTTGTGGTTCTTTATTACTGCTGAGTGTTTTGGTCTTACTGCTTATCTCTTGATGACCAGTCATTTTTTAATGAAATGCTTTATGAGTGTGGTAAGTAAAGCATAAATTCTTATTCTGTAAGCAGCCAAGTGCTGCCTTAGTGAGATGAAGCCCCCAGCTGAAAGACTGAAGATGTGATAATGTGCTGTCTGGCCAGGCCTATTTAGAGACCTCAGGAGGTGGTGACATATGAGTGTGGAGCGATTGTGAGTGGTGATTAGCAGAGGAAACCAGAAGAAACATAGACAAAATCTTACTCTTAATGCCACTTTGTCCGGTATGACTTCCACATAAAGTGGCCAGTGTGTCTGTGATTGAATCAAAGGCTCTGGAGTGAGAATTCATGAATTACCTGCCTCAAACGTTTAGGTGTATGGAATACCAGCTGCTGAATTTCACAGTGTCAGAGTAATGATTGTAATTGATATCAATTAAACACAATGCCACATTCCACGCATTAAATAGGTGTATAAAATTTATTACAAAGACCAACAAATGCACTTTGGTTTAATTAATGTAATTTTATTACATAGTGACCACCAACAAGTTTCGGCCACTTATGTGGCCATCTTCAGGGTGGTAGTTCCCAGTATCCACTGTGCAAACTACACTGTTGCTCACCAATATGGATCATAATCCACCACATGTACCTCATATGTACATCACTCCACAGAATGTTGGAGGTTAGGTGCAGTTAGGCTGGAGTGGTGTCCGAGCTGCAGGCTATAGCAAACCAAGAACGAAACGACCAATGTGGTAATCTACATTATAGTCGCGAGCTCCTGATGATGGGCATAGTAGTGCCCGAAACATGTTGAGCGTATAAGAAGTACAATAAAATAATAAGTGGCATCTAGTTGGTTTTTTATTCTTCAGTTAACAGTTATTAACTTCTAATATTTTATGCTCATCTCTGTTTTACCATTTAACTGAATTTTATCGAAAACTACATGATTTAAGTGTGGTGTGTTCCCAGCACACTATAAATACTTATGTTTTCTGCACTGACCACCCTGAAGATGGCCACACAAGTGGCCGAAACTTGGTCAGTAGGTGCTATATAATGAAATTATTATCATAAAAGTAAAGTGCGTTCGGTGGTCTTGATAATAAGTTTTATACATTACACACGTGTTTATTTTAAAGTTTTGCCGAACACTGTACAGAAATTTTGTGATGTGAAATATTTTTGGTATGATGATTATTTAACAGAAAAGTCAGAACTATCCCTTTGCACCCAGTGTAGGTATTCTTAATTCAGGCGCTAGATGGAGGGAGTGGTAAATTTTGTGCCACAGCCACTTTACTCCAGTACTGATAGAAGAAGAAGCTGCCTGGGTCCCAGAGCTGGTTTGCATGTTTCATAGAAGGACAGAATGTCCTGCCTCTACTGGGAATCGAACCCTTGATCATCCATCCCATAGCCTAGTCAGTGTACTGTTGGTTTAACAAAATACAAGGAACAGTGATTTCATGTGTGTATGTGCAGTGTGTTTGTACTGATAATTAGCTCCCCCAACAGTGGAACATACTACTTCACTGTGGTGTTTTGGCTGTTCTTCAACTCTGTCCAGTAAATTTGTATTTGAAGATTCGAGCCCCATGCGATGTGCTGCTGTACAGTTGTGCACATAGTTCCCATAATTTCAAATTTCTGTAGTGTTTTTGTCTTTAGGGTCAAGTAATGCAAGAAGAAGGCATGACAGTCCTTTGAGGTGTTGGGAAATACTCAGCCAATAACACTGCATCACATTCCAGAAGCCTTGAATCTTCATGTTCACAGTAACTTTGGTCTTATTTAACACATTTTTATGTTACTGTTTCAGTGACCACAGAGGAAGATCAATTGGATGATGATGTGGGCTGGATAGATACTTTGGCATGGCTGCCTTTGGGTAACACACTTGAGAGCACAGAACGGACATTATCGTGCACAAAGTCGACATCTGTGGTTACCAAGCAATCCACAGGACTGGGTATTCCAGAACTTAACCGGCCTTCTAGGAATATTTATCCTTCTGCAGATGACTTACCATATTTGTGTCCAAAATGTCACAAAAGATATCGTTGGAAAGATTCACTGCGCAGACACCAGCGTGTGGAATGTGGATTGGAACCCCAGCATGCATGTCCAACTTGTGGACGCATGTTCAAACATAAACATCAGATGGTAGCACATAGACGTATCCATCACCAACAGTTGCACTAACTGTGTACAACATTTATTTATTCCTATCATTATTTAACAACTTACTTTATTATAGTACATTAAGTAGAATGCTTCACCAAATAACCACATAATATCATATTATGCATGGTCTGTTCACCTTTAATCATATTTGCCTTCAGGTTTTTATTTCATAGCTCATTTTCTCCTGCAGTGTTCTGAAATATCTTAGTACTATTGAATGCCTACTAATGAATAACTGGAAAAGCAAGGAATACTGAACCATGTAAGGGTTGATACATTTAAAAAGCGGAAGGAAAATACCTGTCGTTCATGGGAAATCTGAAGTTCTCTTAGCAATCAGTGTGAAGGCTGTAGTCTTCTGGGCTGTGACTCCATGTCGGTTGAAGATGGCAACCAAAGGTTTCTCTAAAACTTGAGCAGTTATATACCAAACTGCATGGGACCCAAACCCCACAGGATCACAATCTATTGCTGATAGATGGCTGTAAGTAAGTATTTTCTTTTCCTGCGTTAGTAATAAATTATCTTCATACGACGCTTGTAAAGCTAGTAGCTACAAAGAAAAGGGCCATACAAACTGGAATAGATGCTATTTATTTGTCTTATTTAATAAAATTCTATCCCCTTTGTCAATGTACATTTTAACAAAATTACACTTTGATGCTGTGTGTGTGTGCAGCTCTTGCACCAGGTGATACCTGCTTGAGGGCTGAATATAAGAGGGAGATGCTCAAATGTCAAGTGCCATGACTTTGTGTTGTGATGCTTCTCTGGAAAAATGTGCATTTTTTTTTAAAATTAGAATCAGTTTTGTCTGAAATTAAAGGTAGAAGCACACTTTCAGAAATAATCCTGTTGCCATGTGTCTGATGATATGACCCTAGTCGTTTCAACGTTTGTTTGGCTTGGGAACAGCACCCACACCATAGGGTGTAAGGTTCCGAAGTTAAATCATTTGCCAGTAATATGTGAGCGACCATTTTATAAAATTGTTTTTGAAATGTGGTATGTTGCAAGACTGTACAAATTTGCCTACTAAGTTTTATTTTTGTGTGTCTGTTTGATAACATAACCTTGTGCAAGATACTTGAGTCCTGTTAATGATGTGGTTAAGTTGCTGAAAAATATTTTTGCTGAAATATTATTATGTTGAAGGGTGTTTCATCAGGTATTAGCCATAAAAATGTTCAAATTACATGAATACAGTACAATTAAAATGTAAATAAAAGACCTTGAAATTGTGGCAACATCTGAGATGTATAACTCATGATAGTAAATTATTGATCACTTATAAGTATTAGTGCCATTCTGAGGCTTTTTAATTGCATTACATTTATGTAATTTGAAAACTTTGTACCAGAAATACTCAAACTCCACTGAAGAAGGTAACATTTTGTCCAAAACATTCAGTCTGAATCAAACACTTTATTAAAGGGATTCCACTATTACATTACATCTATTTGTAGAATATGTTCATTGACTTTTCATTATTTAGCTTTTTGCTGTGTCATGTGTCTGTGATATCAGTTACTGCATGGACCATTGAACAGTGTGTGGAGGCAGTGACTGTAATGTGTTGTAGTAGTGTACATTCTAAAATTATGTTTTGATATCTATACATGTAAGAAATAGGAATGTGTTACAAAGATGCTGTGTTTGATCCTTTGTTATCACTGTATAGAATTTTTGCAGTACTGAAGTCTGTAAAAATATTTGTTTGGTTAGATTATACACTTCATGCACACAGTGGTGAAATTGAAGAGTAATAAATAAGGCTTATAAATGTTACAAACAGCAGAGAAAAGCGATTAAAACACTTAAATATAATAGTCAGAGTGTCATTTTTGTGTCTTAAAGTCTTTGTAATTTTTGAAAGACTGTCACATTTTTATGAGGTTTTGTTAAGTTAGAATATATGATGGTTATCTAAGAATTACAAATATATGCGAACGCATTCAGGAATTAAATGTAATATATAACAACATCATTAAGGCTTGGGAGAGTATTGCAGAGAATATGAAACCTCAGCCACATGGAGCTTTTGTTATTCAGACTTACAGCAGCATAGACCTCGGTTTGGCAGAGTGTTCAAAATTCTTAGGTCAAATGTAGTGAGCCAAGTGGAATTGTTTGCAGAATTCATGCCAAATTAATGGAGATGATGTAAAGAGTATAAAATTTGAAAGTATTAGGGTTGTCGGGAAGAATAAAGGAATCGTCTGAAAAATAGGCTGCATTAGCTTGGAAGAAACAATAAAATCAAAATAATTAGAGATTTGTGTAAAGGCATCAATTACCTACGTGCCTGGATTATGCACAGAAATAACTTCTGGTGAGGACTGGAATACAAAAGTGTGAACCATTAGTACCTGAATCAAGGTTTTTTGTGAGTTTAAATTTGCTGCTAATCCACAGGTATTGATCAGATGTTACCAGAAGTGTTCCAGATATGAGACGAAAAATTGCATACGATGTTTATCATTAATAAGCTCTGACTTAGCAGTTTGGCATGGCAGTAACACTGATCACTTCTTTGTGGGTGCCTGCTTTGAAATTGGCTTGGCAACCAGTCATACTGAATACATTTTTTGTGGTTTTTTGCAGTATGTTTAGGTAACAACCAGGATAATCTCTCGTTTAGGCAGTGATTGTTAAATTCCTTCCAATACATCAGTCACCCTATTATTATTATTATTATTATTATTATTATTATTATTGTATGATATGTATGTCTCCTGTAACAGGCATTTCTTCCTGGTACTTCTCTTGAACCAGCAGTGATCCCCACCACTCAGGCTTCAAGCTTCACATTGCAGTACTTTCCGTATTATGTGTGATGTTCCAAGTATAGCTGTCTTTTGAAGTGAATCTATCGAGTGTTTTCCTGGTATAGTTTCCAAATTTTTCTTTAAGCTTCTCGTTACTATTCCAGTGGCTCCAATTATTACTGGTACAGTTGTACATTTGAGGTTCCACATTCGTTGTATCTCTATACACAAACTCTTGTATTTTAACTTCTTTTCCGCATCCTTTTGCACAACATTTCTGTCTGCAGGTACTGCCACATCTATCAGTGTGCATGTTTTCTCTTTTTTGTTTTTAATTATTATATCTGGCCTATTTGCTGT
>Ga0123352_10020031_pt1 | contig 10661 bp, 6 predicted proteins | sample TergutLab28metaG_FD_89700 | JGI IMG/M metagenome (GOLD analysis project Ga0123352, IMG submission 89700) | Labiotermes labralis P1 segment gut microbial communities from Petit-Saut dam, French Guiana - Lab288 P1 | ecosystem: Host-associated > Arthropoda: Insects > Digestive system > Gut ... | reverse complement strand
TGGTTGAGTCTGAAGCCTGCAACACGGACACCACTCAAACCCAGCCGCACCAAATCTCCAACACACAACGAACCGAGAACAAAACGACAGATGTGGTAATTCAACAGCACAGTCGCAAGTTCCTGATGATGGATATATATTAATGTCCGAAACATGTTGAGAACACAAGAAGTGAAATAAAATAGCAAGTGACATCAAGTTGGTCTTTTATTCTTCAACTATTACAATGATGCACGGCCCAATAAACGTAAGATTATTACGAATGTTATGCCATTGGGGGCACTAGGAATGTTTTGCCCCTAGGGTGACTATTCACGCAATAATCACAATGGCAGTTCTCCCCAAGAGATATTATGAACTTTAAGATAATCACAATTATTTGATGAATTCCCTTTCATTTTGTCTCAATATTTTAACCTCGGTTCTTCTGTAGGTATTTCTGTAGGACTCAGCTAATTAAAAATTGAAAAATGTGATATTTCTATTACGATTGGATATAAGGCGTGCCAGTTAGGACCAAGGTCTGTTGGACGAATTTTGTGAACACGGCTACAAACGTTTGTGTCCGATAAAATGCAGAGAATTTCCTAATCAGTCGAATGACTGCCATCTTTTCTGTAGGGAATATTTTCCTTGAAATCGGTTTATTTAACATTAGCTCTTTCCGCTGGCCGTACGTCCAGGTGTCGCCCTTTCATCGCACAAAGTTCTTGCAAAACCCAAGATGAAGATTTAACTCTCCTGGGACGTTAGACTATGTCAAATGGTAAATATTTAGCGACGTTTCAGAGGAGGCCACTGAGACCATCTTTAGCCTATAACAATCCAACACACTGCAACAGGCTACAGGGCCTGACACTCAGAAGCCTTCGATATGCATCAACATGTGTCAAAATCTTATGTTATAAGAGACTGTATCGATAGATTATAATGAATTGTATCAACCTGTTAGGCCCGTAGTGGGTTGGAACTTTACCTAGTAAATGGTGATAATTTTATTTTAGATGTAAAACTGGTGATTATGTTTCGCTAAACCAAGGGCATATCCTGAGGATGACTGGGCTTAGTCGAAACTTGTTTAAGTCTGTCATATGTGAATGAATTTACATATATATTTACACATGTACTTCAGATTTGGCAGTCTATGTTTTATGTGGGTATGTCAATGCAGAAATGTTAGTAATAACACATTTTTAAGGGCTCTTTAGAAGGGGGGGGGATTATTCATTACAAGATCATGTCGGTCCGCCTATCAGTCATTCAGTCAGTCAGTCGGTCAGTGTGCCTGTCTGCCTGTCCACTTGTCCGTTTCTCACCTAGAATCATCGTTCTAAATAATATGTCGGAAATTCATGAAATTTATTACACAAGCAAAGACAAGAGTCACAAAAGTGTGCACAGGAACTGTCATATTGCACTCAAGGACGAAAACGAGTTTCAGAACCTTCGTTTTCACAATTTTACAGCGATGTGATTGAAATGCGGCGTAGAACGTCACATGATAAAGTTTACCCATCACAAGTTTCGTGAAAATTGGTACAGCTACTTTTACATTATTTTTAGAAGCGTGATTGTAAGTCCTGATTGCGTTTTCTACATTATTGTCCGTTGTGAATAACACACAGTGCGAATGACTTTCATAAAAAGCTGGTGAGCGTGAGCACCGTTGATGTCTGGGCAATGCAAGCGACACTTTCTTTATCGGCCCAAATGAATTTCTCCTTGTACATTCCACATTAATTTTTCGATTTGAGTGTATTTCGGGGGTTGAGAGCTGATAAAAATGCGGCTGACTACATGTGAGCTTTGCCAATATCGGTAAAGACAAGGCCATACTTTACTTAAGTCTGTCAAAGGCATTACGTGTTTGCGTGTGTTGTGAGGCCGTATATTTAGAAAGTAAAGAACGCCTGTGTGTTACGCCAAGGAATACACCGTCTGCAATGTTGTTTAATGCTTTCCTGTCCCATTTTACTCGAGTATACAAAATAACGTTCTATCTACGTGGTATTTGGATGCGATATTTCTAAACGCAAGGTAGCTACTTCTGGGAGTCTGGTAAGGTGAGAGTATAAATGCAGGAGTCTGGCTGGGCTTCATGATTAGTATTCTGGAGATGACGCGCGTGAGGGGAGATTTAGTGTTCGGGAATGTCTGATATTTCATAGGCTAGAGCTCAGAAACGCAAAGAAACTCTCTACCTATAGGGGACTTGCAACAGCAAGATGAAGGAAAGATGGTGTTGTGTTTTGATATTATTTTATATTATTTTCATTCTAGATAAAGTAATGGATTCTTTAGAGTAGAGACACTTATATAGATAAAATCTTGAATTGTACCGCAATATATTAAGGTACAATTTTATGCTTCGTAAGTATACTAAGCGCATCGAAGTTTAAAGAAAAAATATTTCATAGAAAAGAGGATAGCGGCGAGCCTTTGAAAGTCTCTAGGACCTAAAATCTAGTAACAAAGTCTTATACTACATTTTGCGAAATTCAGAGCACAAAATTTTGCTTCTAGATTATGGGGAGAAAGGCTGAAATTTGAAGTAGTGAAACTAAGTATTATTTATGTACTAAAAGCTCCACTGTGAGAAATTGTCATTCGCTGTGGAGGAGACTGCTTGCACTAATGTGGCCGGGAGCTAGGCTGACAGAATCGTGACTACTGACAGTGCTGCATTTTCGGAAAATATTCGACTTGGGTCTTACAGTGTTCCAGACGAAGCCTGAGGTACGGGAGGAAGGTAACTTCTCTGAGGCGTGGAGAGCTGTAGCAACATGGCTGTGATTCTCGAGATGGGGTTTTAAGAAGAGCCGGGAATGCTTCTAATATCCTTTGATTGGCATATTGTATGCTGCTTATTTTGACCGAGATTTCTACAACGAGTTTTATATAGGTAACGAAGGGCAACTTTCATTTACAAAGACGGAATTAAATATGACAAAATCGACTACATCATAACCCCTAATATCCTTTTAGCACTCTGAACTGGAATTAAGGAAAGAAATATAAGTACAACAGTAGTTCATAAATTGGATTAAATGTTAAGTGTGATACATGTACACAAATATATTATGATTCGTTGGGGTAGAATCACAAAAAAAAATGTAGATAATACCAGTCAAAGAGAAGCAGAGGAGAAAAACAGTGTCTATGTCATATGACGTTGGGAATGTGTTTTAATATTATCTTATCCTCAGTATTATTTGTTAAAAACTAGAGCAAGTTGTCTCTTCTTTACCCAGTGTATTCACGACAACCATCTGCATAACCTCGCAGCAATAATCTCTGTAAAATGTTTTGTAAGTCTAGTTTGTTCTTCAGGTTTATCTTTCCATCACAACCAAACAGCTCCATGTCGTCTACAGTTCTTCATTCTGTTCTGCTGTACATGCAGCCTTTATTTCTGTTTTATCGTTTCCAAGTCTCACATTTCCACTGTATTTTATTAAATTTGAAAGACAAATTCCTTCTGTCAGCATTCCAACATGTAGGCCTGCCTTTCCTTCACGACACGTGTAACAATATCTTTTGTTGTCACAATCGTGTTCCTGCTGTGTTTGTCGTACACGTGGCGTCAGTTAACAGGAATGGCGTCGTGCATTGATTTCCGTTGTTGTAATACGGCCACGAAAAGAAATCCCTCGCACCTCCATTTGGCTTATGCCGATCAGCCAAAGGCAATAATCTCTATGGAAGGTTAACTCTATGAAAAACAGTTTGAACAGATTGGTTAAACGATTTGAGGGGGCTAGAGGGAAGTATGCACGAGGGGGAGGTGTAACAGTTAGGGGGAGATGCAGTGGGCTCCAAGGCAAAGGCCTTCATTAGCTGGCTTCAGTAATATTTTTTAAGGACTGAACTTGCCTCAATAACTCTACATTACAATTCTGTCCACGCACTTACGAATTTGTGACACCTTAATGTACTTAAACCAGTAAGTCTGGCACACCTCGTGCTTTCAACCATAATCATAAAAAAAAATTTTAAACACGCACCCGTACTTCTGTAACATTTTTAAAGATACAACAGTAATTCTTTAACACCTTCTTAGACTTGCACCCATAATTCCATAACATACTGTATTCTTGTACCCCTAGTTCTGTAACAGACGGTATATTTCGACCCATAGTTCTATAACAGACTGTATAATTGCACACATAGTTCTGTAACAGACTGTAGGATTGTACCCATATTTCTGTAACAGACTGTACAGTTGCACCCATTGTTCTGTAACGGACTGTATACTTGCACCCATAGTTCTGTGGCAATACATATGTATTAATTTTCGCTCTACACCGAATATATCGGAACTCTTGCATTCCACGTTTGAAATAATGCACTAGAATGTCTTATGAATTTCATTAATTTATTTAACAACGTTGTTATTTATGCAGAGTTTGTATAGCGTGAAATGTTATGATGACTGGGAACGATGAAATAGAGATAACGCGAAAAGGAAAGGATCTTCCGTGACCAATTCTAAGCTGTCGTTCTAGGGTTTGTAGTGCGAGCCTTTAGGAAAGCTACGAATACCACACAAGAGTTTGTCTTCAGGCTGACATTCGAACCAGCGTCGTCCTGAATACGAAACACGAGTTGTAACTGTTCGACGGCGACGCCTTCATTGGTATAGTAATTAGTCGTACTAGACCGCTCCCCGTGACCGTGGGTCTGCGGCCGCTCGCTTGCTGGTATTTGCGGGTTCGAATTCCTCCGTGGGCAGGGATGTGTGTCTCGTGTGAGTGTTGTGTGTTGTTATGTACAGGAATCTGCGATGGCCCAATCCCTCTTTCGGAAGAATCCTGTGTGGTGTGTGAGAGTGACCTCGAAACCTTAACAGTGAGGAGGCCCGTGAGGGTTATCGAGCTATAAACAAAAACAGTGGTGCTGGTGTTGTAGATAGTCTGAACATAGGCTTAACCCTTTGGCCCTGGAGCTGGACATTTACAGTTGAGCACACCATTTACGTACACTGTGAATATTTTATGAACTAAGAAGGGTAACAACAGGAAATACACGACATTTTGTGGAGGAATAAACGAAGATGGTGAAAGTCTAAAAAAAATAATTAAATAATATATTTGTTGACTAAATATATAAAAAGCGCACTCTGGGAAGTAGCAGTACGCCTGTCCTATATATAGGATTCATGGTGCCTAAAGGTTAAACATCAAACAAAAGAACTCTTATTTTGCACTATGCTGCTTCTATTTAAAAGTTGGTTGTTCTAAAATTTATGAGAGTTGTGCTCAATTGATACGTTTCTGGTATTTATTTACGTATGGTTTAACAACGACGCCAGTGTATTAGCCTACGTAACTTTGAATAGTGCGATGAGTAAAATAAACTGAAACAAAGGTGAAAGGAAGCAATCGTGGTTCAATTTGAGGCACTGTCGTGGCACTTACTTTGATGTCGGAGGAAAAGCGCGTTACATCTCAGCCAGTATTTCTCTGGTCTCGACCAAAATTCGACCAGGCACATTCTGAACGCAAGCCAGAAACGCAACAGATTGGGTCATTTTGATCGGTTTTGCAAATTAAAACCGCCACCAAGGATTCAAGTCTTCTGGGATGTTACACAGTGTCATTTGGCAGTTACCGATGTAACGGCCTAGGATTCCGGAAGACTTGAAAGTCCACCAGCATCTCTGTGAGGTCTTCAGATCTACAATAGAAGATCCAGTGTCCAACAGAGTATGTGAACCTCGATGTTATTCAGATTGCCAGTTGCAATGACATCTAAATATTCCTGGCGAAGTGAGAATTTTGACCTTACATGTGCTACATTGGCAAATATACCGTGTAAAAGACAATGGTTGTTAAACCGGCTGTAGTCCCCAGTTTTGAAATAAATTATGTTTAAGCGATTAATTGAACAGGCACGGTACAGCTTCATGTCAAAACTAAGGCTGACACCCGTAACGAAACTTATCTATTGATAATTAGTCTTGAAAATATTCGGAATTTTTCAAACGTCCTTCCCTTCAATACTGTTGAAAAAGTAAGAAACGTTAACATATTTTAATGACATTTGAGAACATAGTCTGCCTCTTTATATAACTTAATATTACGTACCTGATTATTTTGTCGCTAAGAAAAGTTGTTTCTTTAGGCCGTCTCCTTCCGCTCGTTCATTACGCGCAATTGCCCTGGAAGAAATGACAAAAACGAAACACTTAGCCCAGTACAAACATACTGGAACAAGAACTGAGTATTTTCGATCAAGTATGAGGTAAATTATTTAATCGTGTAACATTTGCTTTACTTACTTACTTACTCCATGGTGCAGAGTCCTTCTTGAGCAGCTAACTGGTTTGCAGCTAGTCAAGAAATTCCCCACATTTCACGGAACCCGAAGGTTCATTACCGCACTCACAAACGTCCGCCACTTGTCTCTATCCTGGCCCAGCCCAATCCAGTCCATATACCCACATCCCACTTGCTGGAGATCCATCCTAATATTATCCACCCATCTACACCTAGGTCTCCCCAGTGGCCTCTTTCCCTCCGGTTTCCCCACCAACACCCTTTACACCCCCTTCTCCTCAACCCATATGCGCCACATGCCCAGCCCATTTCATTCTTCTCGATTTTATCACCCGCACAATATTGGGTGAGGAGTACAAATCATTTAGCTTCTCGTTATGGAATCTCCTCCATTCTCCCCTTACCTCGTCCCTCCTAGGTCCAAATATTCTCCTCAACACCATGTTCTCAAACACCTCCCACAATATCAGCGACCAAGTTTCACACCCATACATTTGCTTTCCTTGGCAAAAAATAAAGTAGATCTGAATTAAGGTTTCGTAAGCCTTGGTAGCCGTATCTTTTAAGAATTACTGTTACTAGGAGGGAAAAAGTAAAGCCAAAGTTTTTGCACTGCACTCCATGAAGGCACGTGGGTGAGTGGATGCGCAGCTCAATTATTTTTTTTTAAGTCTGCAATAAATGGTGGTGAGTGGTCAGGTTCATGATCCGGCGACTTTACCTCCTGAAAGGAGCCTTCGAACAAATTTCTCACAAGAGGCTAGCTGGGCCCCAGAGCCCGTCTTGTTGTGGTGTGGCCATATATTAAAAAGAAGAAAAACGTGCTTACTCCAGCACATGGAAGTAAATAAGAGTACTTATTACTTAAGAAACTTATACATAGGATCATGTAAAGAATAGCCACCGATCGTAAAACATACTCAGGGGCTTGTGTAACATAAAATACTGAAGGTCTGTGTCTTATTGTGAACTGCACCTCAGCAGGTGATACGTTGGCTTTATGCTTCAAAGATTTATATCAGTACAAAAAGTATTCCAATCTCTGGATTGGTTACACCTACAAAGAAGAATCCTTGGCTTCGTAGTGGTGGTCAACTTGTTTATTCACACGTCCTATTGTATAGATTTGTATGCGTTAAAACATGTGCAGTTACAAATAAATCAAAAAGACTTTTCCCAGCTGTTGAATCTAGAGTTAAACTAGTAGTTGTATAAATTACTTTCTTTTTACTGTTTTTCACCTACTGTAAATTAAAATCAATCACACGTATGAAAGTCGAAGCTTCTGGGAGGATATACAATTTCATTGTATGCAAATACAGCAATTATTTCATAAATAGGAGCACTAATTTTTATTCTATTAGCCTAAATACAGTTAACTCTAACTAGTATTTTTCTTCCAATTATTATACCAACTAATGGACTCATATAAAATTTATAAAATTTACACATTAAAACATTAAAACCGCTCCGACATGTTTCGGTCCTAAGACCATCATCAGGGAGCTGTATATTCCTTGCTAAAGTCACTAAAATTGTCACATATTAACTTCGTTGTACAAGTTGGGTGTTGTGGCAGCATGCCGTGTTGTGTAATGTTATTTTGCGAAGAGTGCCCTGCTACGGATGTGAATTCTGTGCTTCGCTGCGTGTCGAAATAATTTCTGGGCAACATGACCAAGGTTCTGGCACTACCTAAAATGAGGTATGATTGTTATCTTTATCATTATATAAGTTAATGCGATGCATCAGGTCTGAAGTTTCCGCATGGGTCACTGTCTTCTGGCACACATGCGAAGCCATGTATTCGTATGCTGGTAGATGCGTACTGACGATTCAGAAGGGATGATCGAGGGCTCAGTAATGATGCAGGCAGCACTTACTTAAAAAATATCGGCACAACGCTATCAGGCCTCTCGATGTCATAACTTAGAAAGCAATTTGTCCGTCCACCGAACACTATTTTCGGTTTTGTTGTTCGGTATGTTGATATATATTGTGTTTCCTACACGCTCGTTACAATTTCAGTAAGCCTTGTCATTTAAGCAAAGACTTGTTTTTCTGTTGCTACCGGTACCATCAATTATTAGTTCGTATTTCGAACAAGCAAATAACTAAATACAGACTATCGCCGACAGTAATTACGTTCTGGAATTTTCGGCCTTATTCGAATTTTGGGCCAGTATGAATTTAGTATACATTCGGTCCACTAAATTCGTATGTTCAAAGCAATCAAGTTAAAATCCAAAATCATACACATTGAAACTCGGTCTATCCCAGCATGATCACCCGCCTCACGTGTTATCACCAAACAGTATTCTTCCTTTACGCTCCTCTCACTGCGCTCTCATTCCCACAAGAAAGAATTCAGTGCTCGTTCCAACAGGATAGTTTTCGTTCAAATTGCATCAATCGGAAATTGCGTAACTTGAAATTACGCGACCAAATTGTAATTGACTATATGGAGCCGAGTCCTGCTTGAAAAACTATGAGTTCCCCATTTACGTTGTTAGGCACTTTCCCGCATTTTATGGAACCCAGAAGTTTTATTACCGTGTTCACCCGAGCCCGCCACTTGCCGCTAACCTGAGCGATATCAATCCAGTCCAAGCCCTCCCAACCCATTTAAAAAACATCCATTTTAATGTTACCCGATTTAAACACAGGTCTTCCAAGTCGTCTCTTTTCTTCCGGCTTCTCTACCAAATCCCTGCATGTAGTTTTCCTCTTTGGCGTACGTGCTTCATGCTCCACCCATCTTATTCTGTTTCAGTTCGTCACTCGGCCGATACTTGGTGAGGAGTGTAAGTTCTGAAGCTCCCCATCGAGCAGTTTTCTCCATTCCCTTATTAGCGCCTCCCATTTATAACCAAATAACTTCTTCGGCTCATATCCTTTGTCATTTTCAGTATCGCATAATTCGTATTTCTGGAAATGATTTCCACTTATTATGTTTTGATCCGGCTCTAAATACGATATTTCTTCACTTCAAACTCTCCATTTGCGTTTAATAAAGACACGTTACAAGGCGTCCAAATTTCAACCGACAGGAATCATTTATAATCTCATTTTTTAGCTTCATAATTTTGAAATCGAATATTTAAATAATTTCATCCACTTATTATTATTACGCTATTCATCTACAAGTCAGTAAGAATTTATCTCTAGTTAACGCATGTACAGCCACACGATGCAATAACATTTATGCTGTCAAGACTGCAAAGTTAAGCGCATTTTGGACAAAAGAAACGGTAGAGAGAGAGAGAGAGAATGCTTTGTGTAACCTACAGAATTTCACGATATTTGGGTGTTTTATTCTGCCACTTATCTTTCGTAAACTTCATTGTCCCTACAAAGTGACTTTTACGAGTCCCGTTTATCTGAGAGTTTCTAGAGGCCTGTAACTAGTACATACTAGGAATATATAAACGGGTTGTGTATATTTTTATTTTACAACCCCCCCCCCCCAATAATATGTGTGTGTGTGTGTGTATATATATAGAATATTTTTACTTATGCAACTTGAAAGTCAGGTATTCTGTAAGAGACAGGATCCATTCCCATTGGTATTACTGCCACCGTATACGTAACACATACTGTCACTCTCTGTCACTCAGACGGAGAGATTAGAAGTCTTTGCCTCTGAAAGTCTCATTGCCCCAGCAGCATATTCTCTTCTTTGCATTGTCTGAAGTAGAAGTCCGCGGGAACAAGAATAAACGTCCATAGCAGCTTCGAAAACAAGTGAAACGACAGAAGAAAATACTGTACTTAGACGCTCAAAAAATGTCGGAAAATATCTAGACTTGTATTTGCTACCTACAACATATCTTGTAGGACTGCCATACATAATTCAAAAGACGCTCACCAGGCTCACTCTGAAGTTTCTTTTATACATTTTCTTAATGAGATGTGACTGTAATGTAGATCATATAAAACTGACTTAATGATAAATCGTCAGACACTGTAGTTAGTTTTATTCTGCCTTGTTATTGTCTTCTAATAGCAGCAGTACACTTCGAAGTTTTTGAGTTTTAAACTTTTATTATTAAGCTAAATTAAGCAGAACATTACAAAATCAGCACGAACTGAAAAGGACAGCGCATGATGAACTCCTTAACCACTTCGACGACTACACTGACGTTGCAAACTTATTTCGTTCCGCTAAATACAGACTGATTATCTGTACTCCTCACCCAATATTGTGCGGGTGATAAAATCTAGAAGAATGAGATGGGCCGGGCATGTGGTACTATGGGCGAGGAGAGGGGGGTGTATAGGGTCTTGGTGGGGAAACCGGAGGGAAAGAGACCACTGGGGAGGCCTAGGCGTAGATGGGTGGATAATATTAGGATGGATCTCCAGGAGGTGGGATGTGGGTAT
>Ga0123352_10020028_pt1 | contig 10662 bp, 6 predicted proteins | sample TergutLab28metaG_FD_89700 | JGI IMG/M metagenome (GOLD analysis project Ga0123352, IMG submission 89700) | Labiotermes labralis P1 segment gut microbial communities from Petit-Saut dam, French Guiana - Lab288 P1 | ecosystem: Host-associated > Arthropoda: Insects > Digestive system > Gut ... | reverse complement strand
GAGTGGACCCCGTTCCAGACCCACTACTACTCAGAAAATCTGGTAGCGCCGGGGATCGAACCCGGGACCTCTGTATCTGTAGCCAGAAACTCTGACCACTAGACCACAGAGGCGGTCTTATGTATATATAAAGACGTTCAAATTTTGATGTAAGTAATCCTCTTGAGTTTTGAAATACAGTAATTTATAATACCGTAACACATAATAATCTTACTGTATTCAACAATGCACATTGCATGTTCGGCCATGTAGTACGCATTGTTTAATGAAATACTAGTAAACCTGTTGCGTTTGTTGAAGAATGAAAGACCAACTTGATGTCACTTGCTATTTTTATATCACTTCTTATGTGCTCAACATGTTTTGGACATTAATATATCCATCATCAGGAGCTTGCGAATTTTTATGTTGAATTACCACATTGATCGTATTGTTCTTGGTTCTATGTGTGTTGGAGTTTCGGTATGGTTGGGTTGGAGTGGTATCCGGGTAGCAGGCTGCAGCACAGTTTTGCTTCAGCCTGCAACACTGATACCACTCCAACCCAACCACACCGAAACTCCAACACACATCGAACCAAGAACAATACGATCAATGTGGTAATTCAACATAAAAAGTCGCAAGCTCCTGACGATGGCTATATTAATGTCCGAAACATGTTGAGCACATGAGAAGTGAAATAAAGTAGCAAGTGACATCAAGATGATCTTTCATTCTTCAAATATCACATTGATGCACGGTCCAATAAACATAAGACTGTTGTGTTTGATGGAAATACGTAAATTATTATTAAGAGCTTTCATATTATCACAAGTTTCGTGATCCGCTCTCTACAATGACATTGATACAACTAATATAGTTTCATAATATCATTTTTTGTGTCTACAAGCAGCGTCAGCAAAAGGTACGCTGTTGATGTACTTCCCAATGTTTTTCAATAGTTCTACCTGGAATTAACGGAACGTCTGTGATCGTACAACGACCAATTGCTACTTTAAGAGTTTCGTGGCATGGGGTCTTACAAAGATATCAGCCACTGTCATTGTAAATCTGAAGCGACTTAAATCAGCTACACGGGGGCTCCGTAAATTTTAAAAATTGTGCGACTTCCGTTCTGATGTCGACATCTCTTGACCAATGAATTACTGGATCCAAAAGAAAATTTTCTCATAACCTGATGAATAATAGACGTAACAATTTTGTGCGAAATATTCAAATACGTCGACGGATATATGGACGAGGTACCAAAATTCGAGATATATTTAGGTGACAGGCTGGAAATCCGATGGATATTTGTTGGAAACTCGAGAGGAACAAGAATTTGATCTATTCTCCAGAGCGTACAGACCGTGTCTGTGGTTCATAAAACCACCTATTCAGTAGGTATCGAGAGCTTTCACCAGGGGTAAGGCTGTCGGGAAGTGCAAATGACTGCTCAACGTCATCTGCGGCTGAGGTTACAGGTGGGTGTACGTAAGCTTTCAGTCCAACACATGGATTCCCGGCATTCACACGGGCACACTGACCTTTGTCACTCAAATTAAATGTAATCACAATAATTTCACCAATCCTGAAAAGCAACTCTCAAAATATGGTCAACATATATACCATTTCTTTCGTACATTTCGTTCAAAATTAATGATATCGGTAAATATTTCAAATATTTCATGATCCAAATTATGGGTATTCTTCACGGTATAAATAATTTTCCTAAAATTAACATTTCGAAGTAAAAAAGGTGCAGCAAATGTTGAGTTATAACTGACCGACACAGATGAACATAACACACCCCGACTCACTATCTATGTAGACATCAGTCCCACGTTAAACTTCAGAACTTTCCCACACAAAGATGTAAACGTGCAGGCAAACGGGCACGATACAGAACTACCCGTGTGGCATATAACACTAGAGGGCCTAACTGTACTTAAATGTTCCCAGTTGTTCAGTTTTGGTCATAGTATGTGCGGATTGCTCCATAAAAAACACCACCCACCTATATTAATAATTGTCCAAAGAGATGCAACACAAAGCAGTCTATTTATTATTCTGCAAGTTCACTACACATGTTTCGGGTGTCAAAACACACCCATCATCAGGAGTACACAAAACTGTAACTTCAGCCTCGGTACTGGTCATATTTTTTGTGCGGTTACCTCCCTCCAATGTGGCCAAGCTTGGCCACGTTGGAAGGAGGTAGCTGCACAGCGCAGCATGACCAGTACCGGCGGCTATAGTTACAGTTTTGTGTATCCTAATGATGGGTGTGGTTGACACCCAAAACATGTAGAGTGAAACTGCAAAATAACAAATAGACTGCTTTGTGTTGCACCTCGTTGGACAATTATTAATATAGATCAGCGATGCACGGAACCAGAAACATGAACACAAAGAACCACCCATCTACTTACTTTTCCAGATCGTTGGATGAAATATTGCGTAGAAGTATTCAGCACATGAACGTTGAAGAGAAAGGTAAAATATATCATTAGTAGTGTGTGTGCTGCGAAGAGGAAAGTTTCTTTTCGTCATATTGAGGAAATGACTAAGAAGACGCGTCGTTCCCATGGATGAATTATGAGGAACACGTAGCGGTGCAATGAACCATATTTTCGGTTATCATCATTGAATATTTCTTATGTAAATTATCCATTGAGTATCCATCATGATAGTTTAACTGCTATAATATTTTACCAAAAAAATGAACACCAGGGATTTTATCATATATTTGATGCACTTCTTTTCTACAGAAACTACACCTACTGCAACTGCACCTACTGCAACTGCACCTACTGCAACTGCACCTACTGCAACTACACCTACTGCAACTACACCTACTGCAACTGCACCTACTGCAACTACACCCACTGCAACTACACCTACTGCAACTACACCTACTGCAACTACACCTACTGAAACTTCCAAGTCACAACCTTAATCAATTTGTGTATTCTAAGAATATAAATTTCTTTACTCTCAGTTTGAAGTAGCTACACGTCAGCTCAAAGGTTATTTCGTGTCGAGGTTAGACATTAGCTGCTGAATACAGTGCTGCAGCCGCCTGAGCTCCACAATGGAGGTGTATAATGTGGCAATTCAAGCGTAAGATTGCTGCATTAAAGAGATAAAACAAAAATGGCTGTCTTATCATATTAGGAAACGAAACTTTAATCGATCCAAGAAGTTAATTATGAAATTAATTAAAAAGCTACCCTCCTCACTTAAGGCTTTGTAAATTAATCTTATCAGAGAATAGCCCATCTCCTGTAGTAGAAACATAAAATCCACTTTATTTCCTTCAATAGTGTTGACTTCAAGAGGATCCACCCTGCCAGCTCTCCTGGAGCCTCGTTCTGTGACACCAGTCAGATGACAGATTGATCGCCCGTCGGAGTATCGACCAGCACCTGCTCGGTAGAAGGTATTAAATGCAAGTCGTCACAACATACGTTACATCTACTTACCGTACACGCTTCATCCTTTCATTTACCCAGACAATGAACCATCTATCATAAAGACGGACAATTATTAATCACTTGTAGATAACGGCTTTAAGTGACCGCCCGCCGGGAAGTCTAAAAAAAAACAGTATTGTGGTTTCCAACAAAGGCTGTTCTAGGCCTGTACCTTCTGCACACGACCAAAGTTTGTTATTCACCAACGAATGCACAAGCGATTGTCTTAAAAACAGTATTAAAATTTACATTAAAATAGCTCCCACATGTTTCGGTACAGTCACACCATCTTCAGGGAGCTCATTATCCGTGCTTGCTAAGGTCACAGTTGGTTAAAATAGTCAATTATGTTTCATCAATTTATGATTAAATCATTGGTGATGTGGCTGTATATATTGGTAGTGTCCTTGTTGATGTGCTATGTCGCAGTGTTTGGGAGTAGTCTATTCCCGAACAGTGCGACATACACACATCAATAAAGACGCTACCAATATATACAGCCACATCACCACTGATTTAATCATAAACTGATGAACCATAATTGACTATTTAACAAAGTGTGACCTTAGCAAAGCACGGATAATGAGCTCCCTGAAGATGGTGTGACTGCACTGAAACATGTGGGAGCTATTTTAATGTAAATTTTAATACTGTTTTTAAGACAATCACTTGTGCATTCGTTGGTGAATAACAAACTGTGATAGTATCAAGATGCACGGTACAGATGTAAAAATTAAAAAAAATCTGCACACTAATTTAGTGTATTTGAGAGAAAACTTATCGTATATGAACTTCATTATTTTCCTAGTAATTCTGTAGTAATCTGTACTAGGCTATATTAGAAGCTTATATTATTTTGTAGGCCGACCAAATGCAAACAGAAAATAAGATTGCACGTAGTCCTATTTGGAATTCCGACACTTGATTTTAAGTCAGTGTCTCTATTTCTATTATTTCCTTCATTTTGTGATGTTCAAAATTCTCCCTGAATATTAAGCAAATATTTCCTGTATAGTATGTGTGATACTTTCTGTATGCATTGTGTGATACTTTCGGTGTACTATGTATGATACTTCTTGTACAGCTCTTCTGTGCATCATACTCGTACTTCAGGTGTTTTGCGTAGGGTACTTCGGGGAACTCTGTGTGATACTCTCTGTGTACTGTGTGCTATGCCTGCCCATAGACAGCACACAGAACTTCCACAGAGTGTGAAAACAAATATTTCGAAGATGTAACACTTTATGTATACTGTGTACATGGTTTTCTATATAATATGTTATGGCCTAATGCACCTACAGAATGTTCTGAGTATGGGATACGAATATTTTATGTACACTGTGCACAATCCTCTCTGCATGCAGAGCACGCAAGTTTAAAGGACCGCATTATTAATAATCAGAAACAAATGGAGAATGTGGAATATTTCAGTTATCTGGGTAGCCAGATTATAAATGATGCAAGATGTGCATGTGAAATTAAACCCAGGATTTCCATAACAAAAGCGTCAAAAGAAGATTCCTTGCGTCAGCAAATCAGACTTAAATTTAATGAAAGAAATATGGAAGTTCTACATTTCGAACGTAGCTTTGTAAGGTGCTAAAACTCGGACACTTCGGAAAGTAGATCAGAAGTACCATGAAAGTTCTGAAATGTGGTGCTGGGGAAGGATGGGGAATATCAGTGTAAAGTGAAGAAGTATAATATAGAGTCAGGGGGGGAAAAATTCTACATTCAATAAAATGGGCGGCTAACTGGATTTGTCTCATCTTGCGCAGAGACTGCATTGTAAAAAAAAACCTTATTGAAGGAAAAATAGGTGGAAGGAGAAGATAAGGAAGAAGACGTAAGCATCTACTTATGACGGTAAGGGACAAAGGTTGTACTGGAAATCCAACCAGGAAGCACCAAATCTCACACTGTGGAGAACTCGCTTTGGAAAAGGCTAGGGACCTGTCGCAAGACAAAGTGATTAATGAATTATTAATGACATTTGTATCTAAAAATATCGCTGGGGACTGGATGTCTTTAGTGAGGACGCAAATCTGTATTTGACATCCGGTTTAATGGCAGTAATTGCTGAATAATTGAAGCTAGATACGTAAAATTTCCTGTTTGGAAGTGGAGTGTAATACATACCTACAAACTTCAAATCACAAATAATAATTACAAACAAAGCAACTATGTGAATATGTGACGGAACATCAGACGTACTTGACACAGGGGAATTCTGCAATTATGAAAATTAATAGTGGGCAGAGAAAAGTGTTAAAAAATAAGCCATTCTTAACATTATAGTCCTCTGCATTATGTATTCTTTGGATTTCGTCGACAAAATCACAGCGTTTTGGGAGACGTTGTATTTTCCTTGTTCAACCAAAGTGTAAGGGAGGACCTACTCGTCTGGCCCATAATCCTTTGGGCCCATATGCAGTCACATCTAGAGGGAGGCATCTGAAATGTTTGTTGCCTTTAATTTTTCTGATTGAAATTCTGTCAGCACTTCTCATCTTCCAATGCTAGCTGTATGAACATTTCATCTAAAACCCTTGATTAAGGAACACTAATAATAGTGCTGAAGACTATAAATTATGAAACACGTCATTACGTAACGGTATACGTCTTAGATGTGCGTACTGTTTCCTAAGAAAAAATATAATTACGTTTTATTGCAGGTGAATACAAAATGTATGTTTGTATTTAGCGTGTAGCATTTCAGTGACTCCTAGGGGAAAATTAATAAGAACTTGCTTATTCCGGGGTTTCTCCCTTTGATGCTATAAATACAATGAAATTCAGCTGCTGTCACTTATGCTGCTGTCACAAATCACACAAACAACATATGTATACGTTAGCCATATCAGCAACTAACAGTCCGTGAACATCACAATCAGTTATCGGCAGCTTCACACGTACCCAGACTGTAATAAAATACTATAACCACATCATGCCATCATTTTTACCCACCAGAAGCTCAGGAAGGTGGATGCCGTGTATTATCGGCCAAATTAGATGATGAAACGAGCAGCGATCCTGCAATGCCATTCTGAATTGTTCACCATAGCTGTACCCAGTTTCAGACAGGCCTACAATTTAATTTAATTCTGCTTAACTTAATCTAAACTTCTCTTATTAATGAACTTTAAAATAAAATTACTACCTGTCAGTTTATGCGGGTCGGAAATGTAATTTATTCAAGGGAAAGAAAATATAAATAATAAAATGAAATAAACGTAATGACGAGATAAGACAGCATGTACAAGCATGACACAGCATGAGCATAAATGAGATTTCCTTACAAATGTTAGTTTAAAATTCCTAAAGTTTGAAACTACTCGAGGAGCCTGGACATTAGAAAACAATACTGAACTGATCCTGGAAAAAAATAGGGTACGAATGTATGGATTGGATTTAAATGCCTCTGGACTGACTATTTGAAATATTTAATGCGTGCATTCCATTACCGACTGACGAAAAGCTAAGTCAGAAAGGTTCATTTGGACACAACTTTATTTATATATAATTTAGAGAAATTCTGTACATATCGGATTCACAGTTTGGTTCGTTTCGCGGACCATCTTCATGTCTGTCACAGGAATGCTACGTACTTCAATCCTAGATGTGTGAAAGGGCCGATGTCTTTAATTTTTGACTGTTGATGACACTCTACTGCTTAAATGCTTTAAACTAACTAAAATAATTATGAACTACAGGCATTAGCTAAATGTAGAAACTTATGAAAGTGGAAAGGGCTTGGCTATGCAGAACAGCACCGATTTTAACATCTGTGAAAATTACAGTGTCCTTTTATAGAAAAACCCACACATTAGAGGTGACTCCGTACACACAGCCCATTTTGTTGCTTTTTAATTTGTATGATTTAACAACACTGATACATTTTAACGTTCGTGATTGATTAAGTACTCGCACATAAACAGCTGCACTTAAACTGCTCGAGAGTGCTTCATGTGAGCAACATACGATTTACAAGTTGATATCGATATTGCATTCAATCATGGAGTCATGCTAATTCGGTACCTTTGAAAAGCAATTACTAATTGTCACGTGAGGTCCATTGAAAAATTACATGGATAATGTAGTAGGCACATTTTCCAAAGCCTTTGCGACCACACGTCCTTTCTTACGTTTAGAAGACCTACGCGTAGATGGCAGGACAGTATTAAAACGGATCTTCAAAAAGTGGGATGGGGAGATGTGGACTTGTTTGCTCTGGCTCAGGATAGGGACAGGTGGCGGACGCTTGTGAATGCGGTAATGAAACGTTGGGGTCCATCAAAAGCGGAGATTTTTTTTGACTGGCTGAGGACCGGTTCGCTTGTCAGGAAGTACTCTGCACCAATGAGTTAGCTGGTTATTACTCGCTTCCCTGTTTCATTTAGATAGGGAAAAAAAATGAACACGTTATTGAGTGGGAAAATCACCTTGAGCAGTGAACAAAACCAATACTCAAGCTGAACGCGACATGCGAGCCGATGTTTGCAGATCCCTGATGTATGTATAAGAGTGATTTACGTCGGCTTAGCTACAGTGCCCCCCCCCCCACACACACACAAATACCAAACATGATGCGCAATAGAAAACTTGAAGGTTAACCCTTTAAATCGTAGAGGTTATTAGAAGTACCGCCAGACTGAACACCACAAACACTGCATTGTCTGCAAACAGCGTGTCCGTGCGTTCCGTAGAATTCTTACAATAAACAGCGATTATCTGCATGTACAGCACTCACAGAGTATTCTTACTAATGGAAGAACAATGTGACCTGCCACCTGAATGTCTGTGTACACATATCAGCTTACTTGTTCAAAGAGTGTTACTAACACACTCAACGAGAACACACAAAGATGATCACATATATAGGCCTCAACGTTCCATGTCACAAAAGTGTAATTCGATTACGTGGTGAAAGCTGTAGTTTGGGTAACATTATCATCTGCCAACAAACTGGATCAATCGCTTGGCACAGGCACCTGGTCCATCGTCAGTGATATGTAATTCCATTTTCACGTGCCGCGCTGCAAGCATTCATTGGCCGAACGAGACAATGATGAACTCGGGTCGAAGGTGGAAGTCCTGCACACGCAAGGCGATGAGCTATCAGCAACAGAGAGCCGATTTATGTCCCACGTGCAGTATTTTATCGTCCTGGGACACAAATGGACTCCAAACTCTAAATCAAAGTAAACTGATAGAGAGAGGTGACTAATGCACGGCATCGCGAATTTCGAAAGGAGAAATTGATTTTATGTTCAGTTTCAAGAGTTCTGTCCTTAAAACAAGCAAACGGTAATTTAAAACTGTAGTGTATGCATGTATGTATGTATGTACTTATGCGCGTATGTATGTATATATGTATTATGTATGTATGCATTTACACATGTATGTATGTACGTATGTGCGTATGTATGTATGTATTATGTATGTATTATGTATGTATGTATGTATTATGTATGTATGTATGTATGCATTTACGCATGTATGTATGTCTATAACTTATGTTATAGATCTGTGTCACACAGTCTACACCACGGGTCTCCTCTAACACCTGGGCCGCCAGGTTGTAGAATGCGGCCCACGGCCACGTTGGAAAAATGTGTACATATTACAAAAATTTAACCTAAATTTTGGCGGGTTTTAATAACACTTGTTATTTTTCCACGTGCGGCCGGAAAGCCAGCTCACAGTAATGGGTGTGACCCTTTGCCGTAAAATGGTTGGAGGTCCAAAGCTCGCAAATGAGTGTAATGGGCTCTCGTGGTCCCGTTATATAGATACTGGCTTGTGTCTGCATTCACACAATTTTCTATTCATGCTAGCTTGCAACCTAGTATAAACAGCATACACAGCACATATTATGCATAAACCACGCTGTATCATAAACGTTGTGCTGACGTGATCGATGCTCAATGCTCAACTGTTTCTTTAGCCTCAGTCCGTACTTCACACAGTACAATACGGAACTTAAATGTTTTCTTGGTTCTCATGACGTACCTTACAGAGTACATGGCAACTCGCGAAGGATCCTACCAAATATCGAACGATTAACAATCGCAACTTACCAGATGTTCTAATTCGTAAACGCTTGAGCTAAAATGCCTATCGTGACGGTTTACATATTAGGTGGCTATTTCAATAGGTAGAGGAGGGTTATATAGGGCCAAATATGCCATGAAGTTAATTATGAAGAATGTAAGGATTTTTCGAAGTCCAACAGTTCTGGCGTGGTTCCATATACCCTATTGGAACTCTCCAGGAGACCCTAAGTAATACTACAAAATATCCCAATCGACATAGCCTTTCTTTGTGTAATATATCAGCCGGGTTTTTACTCTACGTTTGAAGTTCGGTGTGTGGAATCATGTCACAAAGTGAGATGCACATGTTTCGGTTTCTTACGTTTTAAGGAATGAAGGCACCCGTGCATTCGGGGTACTTATCATAACGTAATAAAATCGATCATCTGCATTTGTGAAGGAATGAACAAAACGTTCTCCGTAACCGTTCGTAAAATATGCGGAGACTCAACCTAAGCTAGCGTGTTGGGAAAGTAGGTCTAACAAAATACATCAAATGGCTGGTTCCTTGTGGGAGGTTGCAGCCGCTACTTGTTCTGTAGTAATTACTGATAGCAAAATTTCTGTTTGTTATTCGATGTTGAAATTATAAATGAGAGAGTTGACAAAATGAAATTTATTCTTAGACCGACTAAGAATGGGGTCAAAGCTGGATGTGAAAGGAAAGACCAAGGTTCTGAAAGGTCAGGCCTGTAGAAAACTATGGGATTCGGCGAAAAAATAGTGAGGAGAATATTGGAGTGGCATATGGAAATGACAAATATAGGTCGCACGTAGAGTTATAGCCTCACAACAATCACAAATGCACGTAAATTTAGAATGATATAAAACAATAATAAATACAGGTAATGCGTAGGGTGGTGTAGAGCACATATAAATACAGGTAGTGCGTAGGGTGGTGTAGAGCACATATAAATACAGGTAGTGCGTAGGGTGGTGTAGAGCACATATAAATACAGGTAGTGCGTAGGGTGGTGTAGAACACATATAAATACAGGTAGTGCGTAGTGTGGTGTAGAGCACATATAAATACAGGTAGTGCGTAGGGTGGTGTAGAGCACATATAAATACAGGTAGTGCGTATAATCTTCGAGAACAAATACGAATAAAGG
>Ga0123352_10020026_pt1 | contig 10662 bp, 2 predicted proteins | sample TergutLab28metaG_FD_89700 | JGI IMG/M metagenome (GOLD analysis project Ga0123352, IMG submission 89700) | Labiotermes labralis P1 segment gut microbial communities from Petit-Saut dam, French Guiana - Lab288 P1 | ecosystem: Host-associated > Arthropoda: Insects > Digestive system > Gut ... | reverse complement strand
TTTTTTTTAATAATTTTTTTTTTTAACGTTTGTTTTTTGTGAAAAAAAATTTTTTTTCTTTTTAATATTTTTTTTTTTTTTTTTTTTTTTTTACAAATTTTGTCTGTAACATTTCTTACTCTAAGAAGAATTCAGCGAGATAATATAACAAACGTCCATAGATCTTCAAATAAAGAACACGTTATTCTTGTCAGATTTTCATCAAACTTGAATTCTGTGTACAGAATTTCCAAAAATATTCAAATATCAAACTTCATAAAAATCCGCCTAGAGGGAGCCAAGTTCTTACGTGCGGACGGATGGATAGACAGACAGACGCGACGAACCCAATAGTCGCCTTTTAACATTTTACGAACGCGCCTATAAATGACAAAGATATTTGCCGAAACAAGGCCTCCCAAAAAGGCATAACTCAAGCTATCCCTTTCCTTGTCATTCAGTTCTTGGTTCTATATTTCAGCCTATGCAACACCCATTAAAGTTTCGACAGTTCAAATAAACTTCAATTCGAACTAATCCTTTCATGAATCCAATTTTTGTCGTTAAAAATCTTGATGGTAAACATTAAACTCTACTGTTCCGGTACACCTTACTGAATTCGTTAGAACGTGACATCTTAAATGAGGAAATGTCGTAACTTATTTTGGGTAACTTAAAATTTATCCCATCCTTCCATTGGACACAAACTCTGCGGGTCGACTACGATACCATAGACCGATTTTGATTAGTTTAGGCACGACACATACCATAATCACCTCACAACTACTGTCAAAATTTAAAGTCTCTCTTTTTATGTTCCCGTGAGTTATGGTTGTCATAGGCAGACACACACACAAACATAGATATGTTCTCTTGTTATACAGTCACGTGTTTGTGTATATACGTTTCGCTGTGTATTACTGACACAGGAATCACAATAATGAGCACGTGATTAATGTTTAGACAATGAAGATATTGTTTGCTGAATACGAAGATAATCTCGTGGACAATAAATGGACTGGATAAAACTACCGAGTTTAGAGACATAACAAATACAATCCTGAAAATATGAAAACAAAATGTAAGGGAGTGAGGAAATCCGATGGAAGCGAGAATTAAATGTGAACGGAAGGAAAATTATAAGTCAAGGAAAACGGTGTGTGACAGGGTTACACGTTTGCAAAAACGTGGCAGGGTAAGAAGGGGGAAGGGAGGAAACGCGCGAGAGAATTCAGTGTGATGATGGTTGCCATGGTAACGATGTTACGAGAAAGTGGAACGTACTCCGAGCTCAACCTGCCTTGCATGTTTATTGATTTTCCGACCCTTCATTTCCCCGCTTCTCAAAAATTACCTCCTGTTTATACTTGAAAATTACTCCACTTAATATTTAATGTGATTTGGAGTATCAGCCGTTATAGCAGGGACAAAATAGGTTTTGGCTGCGTTCTTTGATGTCGAAGGTACCGGACGTAGGTCACTTTGTACTTGCTTCTAGAACTCCATTAAAACGAGTGAATTTCTTCAGATAAGAGATAATCTTTTTTTTATGTTTTGCTGACCGTGCATCTCAGTATAATATTAGTAATTAACCAACTTAATGCACAAAATCTTACTCAATTATTACACCAACCACTGCACATATATAAAATTTACACATTAAAACATTAAAAACGCTCCGACATGTTTCGGTCCTAAGATCATCATCAGGGAGCTATATATTCCTTGCTAAATTCACACTAGCAATAGTCACAGATTAATTTCGTTGTACAAGTTGGGTGTTGTGGCATGCTGTAGGTGGCCGTCCGGTGCACCGGACGGCCACCTACAGAGTGTCATGATACTAGATGCTGTATAATACAATTTTGATCTCTTGATGATGAGCACATAGTGCTCGAAACATGTACAGGCATATAATAAACTTATTATAAAACAAGATTTTGTGCATTAAGTTGGTTAATTACTAAGATTAAGAATAAATCTACCATCTTGGATGGTTAAGATCAGTTTCAAAGTCTTGATTTTTGCTGCCTGTATGCTTTTCCTGGCTCTGTTGTACCTGGAAAACCCGTATAATTTCCTGTTGCAACGCTGTTGCCATTAAGAGCAATAGTCTATTCTTAATTCAGGAGGACCATTTGTTGGTGCTGTGGTGCAGTTCCAATTACAGGTCCTAACCTATAAAAGCTAGGTGCTTGAAACCCCAAGCGTTCGTTTAACGACCAGTTTCTTGTTACCGACAGATGGCGTTGCTTTAATTGAAGCACACAATTCATCTCTGCCGCATCTTTAGTAGTTCCGAAAATTCATCCATTGCATCTTCCGATTATGATTTTAACCATTTATATTTATTATCCAAAGAATTTTTAACTTATAAACTTCTACGATATTTCATACCTTAGAATTTTGTAAATATGTTAATGTGCCACCACCCATTACTACCAGAAGTTAACAAGCCAACACACAACTGTTAGTTCATTCCAGTTAATCCTTGTATTTTACAGTATGACCTGTACTGGAGGCTGCGGTTACAGTTTATAGTACTCCTGATGTTGGGTGCTGTGACACCCGAAACATATAGAGTGATTTTGCAGTAAATAAATATCTGCGTACTGTTACATCTAGTTAGATTTTTAGTAATATTCCGAAGGGAAATTTCGAAGAAGTCTATTAATTAAATACATTATTCAATTATTTTTGTTATTTTTATTTTATGATGTTTAGGCAAAATTTTCTGCACTTTAACCACATAGTGTAGAAAATTTTGCCTAAACATCATACGAATAAAAATAACAAGAATAACTGAATCGTGTGTTGAATTGATAAACTTCTTCGGAATTTCCTTGCGGAACTTCTAACAGGGCAGCAGAGATGAACTGTGTCGATTCTGTTTTGGTACTAAGATTTGTTAGGTGCGGCCCAAAACATTCTACTGCAGTTAAAATTTATTATTTAGTTCTTCTTCTACAGCCAGCCACCCCATGCAGCAGAGTTCTTGGAAATGCGAGGCTCTTTCATGGTCAAGATTTTTCTTGCATTTTATTACACCCGCAGTTTTGTTACCGTGTTCACAGGACTAGAGTACAGGTTCATAACCCGAGCCAGACAAATCCGGCCTTCAGTCTAAAGGGCCCCATACACTCTAAGCTAAACTGTGCGGTTTAACTGCCTAAAAAACTGCACGAAATACTGAACTGAATGTGTATGGGATTCCCTGAGTGAACTGCGCAGTTTTCTGTGTGAAAGACGACTAGAAAGGACAGTTCTGAGTTCTGCGCTATTGCCTGTCAAAACTGCGCAGTTAACTCAGTTTTTCCTTTAGGTATGACGTCACACAGTAAAATCGCCCAGTTTAACTGAGAGTGTGTAGTGCCCTTAACACCTTAGTTGGAGCACCATCCCTTGTCGGTTGTGAAAATCGCCATCAATTGCAAATATGGCTAAGCATATTTGAGTCCCGACTAACATCCTGAAAATTTCTTGAACATCAAAGTGAATCTTACGTTTATTGGACCGTGCATCATTGTAATAGTTGAAGAATAAATATTAAGTTTATTCATTAATTTTTTGGACTTCCTCCATCGTCTAACGTACTATAAATACGTAAAATAAACCAACGAAATCAACACTTTTCAAATTAATGATTTATTTCAATTTTTGGCGTCCTCCACATGTGCGTGTTTCGAACATCATGGGTTCAACATCAGGAAGACAGTTTTTACGTGCAGTTTTGTATGGTATGTTTTCCGTGCTGAATTTACAAAAAAAAAAAGGGTGAAGAACCCACCAGGTTCGAAAAATGTATATGCAGAAGACGCTAAATTTGAATTAAAGCATTAACTTCAAAAGTGTGCAGTTCGTTGATTTACGTTACATAACGTTATCACAACACATAGTGCAAAAGCATAAAACTATTATAAATAATTTAATAATACTATGCTTAGGGGCCAAGATCGACCTAATTATAAACAATATTCTGCAAAACAGACTAAAGCCAATCAGTGAAAAAATCACGTACCTTAACGTAGAAGTGATTTGTTCAGTGACTTGACTGGTTGTTTCTTTAAAGGAACGGTGTTTGTAATTGTGTGCCAGGCTGTTATATTTTAGAAGCAAGTCTGAAGACGGCTGCCGATCCCACCCCCAGACGTAGTGTCGTATTTATTAAACTCACTTTAACATATAAGACGACTTAAAAAGTCCACAAAACACGGGGTTTAAATCTGAAGTAATATCGTCTAAATTTACAGAATAAAATATTAGCTTCTCAAGAAGAATTCTGGTCCTTGGAGTCAGCAAAAATTTTAGAGCGATTCATTACTGTATTTTCTCCTATCTCCTGTAATTTTCTTCCTCTTAATTCAAAGTTTCCTCTTCGGTACACGTCTTTTTGACGTGTTTGCAAAGGAAAGGTGCATAAACGCCTCTATTACCTTCGCCACGTCTAACCGTCCACGTGTAACAATTCGAGAAACGCTGATAGAATTTTCACAAAATTTGAGTTGTATTAACACCTGGAAAATTTTCATTAAAATCCAAGAAAATAATGATCTTTTTTTCCTGCAGATCTACGCGTGTTGCTGGAGTGCGACTCTCCAGGAAGGCCTATAGTTTTCATTATATGACGCAGCGTAAGTTGCTGTATACACCGGTTCGGCTTTTTAAGTGTAGTCGGTTTGGGACTGAAAAATCCTCCCTTATATGAAACATTTCAAATTAAGAAACTTGTTCCTGTTAAGTCTTATGGTTCTGGAGATAATTAAACAAACGAGAGGGAATGTATACTCTATGTACTCCACAATTAATATGCAACCAGCTTACTTCCTGAAATTTCTCCTATTAATTCAGAAAATTTTGCAACATGCGTGGATCAGTCGTAAAACAACCAAATAATTCGAGCAGTTTATTTTTTCAGTTAAGACCCTATTCTTTCTTTCTAATGCATGAGTCCTGTAGCGATACACAAATTTGTTATCTAGCAGGTGGATGTTGAAATCATATGTCTGAAAGTGACGTAAGACTGACGCAGTAAAGAACCTTGCTTATAACATCACTGCCGAATTTTGATTGTCTGTATGCCGTTGCAGTATACAATGAGTTACTTCGAGAAAGGACACCACATCACAAAGAGTTACCACTATGTACGAGTAAAAAAGATAAACTGATCCCGTTACAGGCCCTGTGTGGTCCAGAGGGTGGGTAGAGGTATAGCTCTACTCTTCCATGTCCGCGGCACTAGAAGGGGGTGAGTGGTCAGCAGCACGCTCCGGCCGCACTTTACTCCCGGGAAAGACCCGGTACCCATTTTACAAGAGGCTGGGTGGGCCCCAGGGCCGGTCTAAACGGGCGGAAAATCTCGTCCTCATTGAGATTCGATCCCGGACCGTCCAGCCCGTTGTCAGTCTCTATACCGACTGAGCTACCCGGCCCACACTATGTACGAGTATAACACACGAAACCAAAACCACATTACGTTACAGAATAAACCTAACCTAAACTATACAGATCGAAACTTGTCCTAAAATATCATACATGATTATAGTTGTTATATTTACATATGAAAATAATAAAAATATATTGTTGTGCAGATTAAAAAACCAGTAACTCGAAGTACCACGTCATTGCAGAAGTTTCATATTCCATGTGTCTATTTCAAAGCCTATGTTGAATATAATAAATATGTATTTTCAATTCTGTATTAATTCTGACCATCAAATGCAAAAGAAACAGAACGATGTGATTCTGAAATACGTATTTGGACTTAGTACTGTTCACTGCAGAGCTCAGGAATTCTTAACGATGTTCTGGATGCTGTCTGCGAGTCAGCTTTCAGTGAAGGAAGAATACGCCTTTTTTTTTTTATCTAAACCTTTATTAGACGCTCTCGCAAAATTGTAAAAAGCGACCATTAGCTTCGTCATACCTGTCTGCCTTCCCCTCCGTCCATCTGTCCGTCTGTCCGCATGGAACGACTCGGCTCCCACTGGGCGGATTTTCATGAAATTAGGTATTTGAATATTTTTCGAAAATCTGTCGCAAAATCCCAGTTTCATTAAAACGTAACCAGAACAATGGGTGCTTTACATGAACATCTATGTACATTTGTGATACCTCGCTGAGTTCTTTTTACAATGAGAACTGCTTCAGACAAAAGTTGTACAGAAAATCAAAATACACTTTTATGTTCAAAAACTTTTTCCGAAAACTATACCGTTTATGTTATGCGAAAAAACATGGTAGAACCAGACAGACTTCAGATGACAATAAAATGCAGTGCGTACGCATTGTATGCTGGATTATCAAGGCTATAGACACACGCTCATAATACGTAATACTTATTGCCTTTTGACGGCAACAATGGTCAAGCAAACGAGCCTCAATTTGTTCATACTGTTCATTGCCTATCACGTTTAGCCTACTGTGGGTCGTTCCTAACATAAGGATAACTCCATTCGATGTTTGCCATATGATGACCGCAATATCTCTTCTTGCACCCTTCGTGGTGACAGCTCGTTGTCACAAACCAGTACACCACGCTCAGTGGTACTTTGGTGAAAGATCCTGCCTCTCCAGAACACTGACCTACGCTGCCGAGTGGGAACAGTTGGGAAACCAGCGCACGTACTCATCAAACGCTGCCCGTTTATTCGCAGTACAGGACCGGCAATAGAAACAGAAGCGTACCTAATCTTCATTTGTGAACTGTGTTTTATTTGTCGATCATGACACAGCGCTTTACAGGAACGGTCACACACAGTACAATTTTTTCCTTGACGGCGAATGGAGGCAAACTGCGTCCCGGCTGGTGGGTGTGTAAACACGGCACTGCTGAGGTCGTGGTGTTGGAAGAGGCAGTGATTACACAAATGCGAGATTTCTGTCCATGTTTAATATAATACTTGTCATTCAAAACGAATCAATGAATAGACACCTGAAGCTTGGCAGGTTCGTTGTGGGACATCTTTATATCCCGTCATTATTTTGTGGTCTACCTCAGTGCCGCATTTCACATGCCTAGCTGCGAAGGCTAACTAATGGTTGCCATCAAACCGAATGGAAATAACATATTTGCATGGCCGCCATATTGTTACTTTAGGTTATAAAAAGTATTACCGTAACATATATCGCATATTTGTAAAAGTCTATTATACCACATCTTTTCGATACCTGGAACGAACTAGCGCTAGTTTAGTTTCCGCCTCAAAAATTCGCTTGTCCGCCATGTTATTATTACTGTTGTAGGAAATTCAAAGAGCAGACTTGTGATACCTCACAATGGCATTTCCTGAATATCATAAAGTTGAAACGAAGAGACATCCACGTACACATACATTCATATAAGGAGGGCGGTTCACCCAGGAACTTACTTCTTTCCTTTTTAGGAGGGGATGCAATTATGGCGTAGGTAGTCAGCAGGGATCGCTCTTCCAATTGGCTGTCACTGCGACTGTAACTGAAATTTGCTCCACGTTTTTACTGTTCAGAAGTAAACCTAATAGCCTTACGTCATACTCTGAGCAGAAACTGAGATAACTTTCTTGGTACGTTCAGCCCAAAAATACAACGGTGTTTACTACACAAGAACACGTAGAAGTAACACAATCGCTGCAAAATATTTTCGCAGGAGGGTTCGAGAAAATTTGTATTACCATGAACGAGTGTCGCGGAACGTAAAATGTTGGGAAACGTTGCATTACAGGTAAATCAGTTAGGGTCGCCTAGCAACTAGGCTAGTGACAAGAAAATTAGAGAAAAAGGAGAGAGGCGGGCAGGTGTTTTGTTTAACCACAGTGTCATTTGTTAAGATTATATCACGTAGGCCGTAGTTGCACGAGCGGAATGTAGTGAATTTTGGAAGTACTGTTCGGTAGTAAAATTAAAAAAAAATGTAAAAAATTAAGTTTTTAACGTATTAAGGAATGACGTAACAACTATAGCGTCATGAAACTTCATACATATGTCACAAAGTAGACTTTTTTTGGATAAGTGAGGGCCAGAATATTGTTATGAAGTAACTGGAATATAAGGTATTTGTCGAAGGCCAGATACTTAAAAATCTGTTAAGTCTTGACCGAGGTCAAACTGTGTGCCGTACCAGTCGGCAAGAATAACTACTGATATGATGCAGAAGGGTGAAAGAAAAATTTAAGGTATAAACAGTTAGGAAGTTGGACAGATGTGTAGGTGAAATGCCAATTTGATTCAACTAGGTAATTTTATTGATGTATTCTTATCTCGACTTGTTTCGGGTACATACGCCCATCATCAGGAGCATTCGATGTTGAGTTGCAGCATATGGTTTTCTGCACCGAGTTTTTGGATGGGTGGTGGTCTTGAGAGCTGCTGCGTAGGTCGTGTTTACGGGGCGGAAGGTGCCGTCGCACGGCATCATCCGTACCGTAAACACGACCTACGCAGCGGCTCTCAAGACCACCACCCATCCAAAAACCCGGTGCAGAAAACCACATGCTGCAACTCAACATCGAATGCTCCTGATGATGGGCGTATGTACCCGAAACATGTAGAGCTAAGAATACATCAATAAAATTACCTAGTTGCATCAAGTTGGCACTTCACTTTATTTCATGAGGAAGATGCACGGTCAAACAGCCCTCAAGTTGTGTAGGTATTTTGAGGGAAACACCGAGAACGTTTAGTACCTGCGAGGTGACGTACTGTCGCAGTCATGAACCCCGACGTAATACTGATTGTCTACGCCTCCGTGTCCCATCTACAAGGTAGGGGGGGTTTACTTTTGAACTGAACAAGGTCTATGTTGGTTCTGGACAGTGAAGTGGATAGAAATAAGGAAACTGTCGGATTAAGTATTGCAGGTAATCTCGCTCCTCATTCTAATACTGTAACACTTTTAGTAATATACATTATGTTTGGGAAATTAATTTCGGTTGCTCTCTCTCTCTCTCTCTCTCTCTCTCTCTGAACCCTATGCCTTCGAGCTAGAGAAGGGCAGTTTGTAAGGTCTGACATCTCGCAGTCGTTGGGGTGTTTATATATACGACAGATGGTGGCGCACTCCCTTTTCAGGTCAACGGACTCCGAGGTCAAGAGCCTGATTCTTACCATATAGACCGCTAAGTCTGATGTTCCAGAACTGTCCCATAGTACTGGTAGTTTGGGTCCATTGCGTCAAAATATGGCGAAAGAATGGAATGGTATTGGCAGAGGAAAAGCGAAGTGCTAGGAGAAATATTTGTCCCAGTGTCACTCTTTCGTCTAAAATCGTATAAAGACTGGCCGGTGATCGAACCCGGACCTCTGCATTGAGGCGCTGGGGGCCATGGAACGGTCCAAGAAAATAATTTTGTATGACTATATAACAAGTTTTCGTAGACTTAATTACTGAAGAGCTTACAACAGATGTGTTGTATTTAAGAGCTAGAAATAGTCTAAGAATTTTTAAGGCATTTGTTGGGATGCTGGTGTGGGATCTGTGTTAAAATATACATGGTGCATGCGCTGCTCTGCTATCATTGTCTGGAGTTCTCTAAAGAGTAGAGGGTCCTGACCCGTGACCCGGAGATAGAATTCAGAGCAGGGATCAATATGGCAGCTACTGTGCCCGTACCGGTGTAAGGACGGCTTCTTGTGTGTACGTGATGGTGTAGGAGAAGTTGCCTGTATGTAGGCTATACTGCATAGCACTGACAGTAGATGAATATGAACAGGGAGGTGTGTGACCGGCGTATATCGGGAAAATTTGTCTCAGTTCCACTTTGTCCATCATGCTAGGAAGGCACTTCAATGTTCTGCCATCTTCGTAGCCGCAGGTGGCTACACAGAATAGTAAAATTGGTCGGACTTAAACTCTGCAGCCTGCACAGGGTAGCAACTCTCCCTGATTCCTAACACAATTAGGCCTTTATATGTGGGCACAGTGGGAACCGTATAGCCTGCCGTAAGGGACCAGCGGCAAAGTTTCATTATTTTTAAGTCCGGTAATTCCTCTGTAAGCTGGCCAACTATCTACCTTGCATCTCGTCCACGCTTGGTTCCGTACGCCATAACCTTTTTATGCTGGCCGCAGAGAAAGCGGACTGATGTTTTCTAGACGCATCTGTCCCTTGTATGTGCAGTTCCCACTATCACACATTCCGCTCCCTCTATCTTATAGATCCACAATTAACAACTAGTTATTATATTATTATTATCACTCAAATTCATATAGGCCTGTTGTATTTTGTACTTTGAATGGATCATTCCAAGAGCAGGGGCGGCGTAATGACTGAACCATGGGCTGGAAAACAGAGGAGTCACATTAAGAATCGAGATTCGTTTGCCAAAAAGGGCAAGAGATTTATGTACAGTACCTGCAGTATTTCCAGAGTCGCTCTGGGTTCCATCAAACCTTCTAGTCAATTAGGTGTGCTTTCTCCGGGAGAGAAGCGGGGGGCATTAAGGTGACCATTCGCCTCCATTTAGCACCGAGTTTAAGAATTACTAGAGCTATACCTCCAATCACCCATACGCCTTCATGGCCTGCACAGGGATGAATGTACCTTGCTTACTTACTTACTCCATGGTGCAGAGTCCTTCTTGAGAAGCTAACTGGTTTGAAGCTAGTCAAGAAATTCCCCACATTTTATGGAACCCGAAGGTTCATTACCGCACTCACAAGCGTCCGCCACCTGTCCCTATCCTGGGCCAACCCAATCCAGGCCGCAT
>Ga0123352_10020024_pt1 | contig 10663 bp, 6 predicted proteins | sample TergutLab28metaG_FD_89700 | JGI IMG/M metagenome (GOLD analysis project Ga0123352, IMG submission 89700) | Labiotermes labralis P1 segment gut microbial communities from Petit-Saut dam, French Guiana - Lab288 P1 | ecosystem: Host-associated > Arthropoda: Insects > Digestive system > Gut ... | reverse complement strand
ATTATATTATATTATATTATATTATATTATATTATATTATATTATATTATATTATATTATATTATATTATATTATATTATATTATATTATATTATATTATATTATATTATATTATATTATTATTGTAATTTAGTAAGTTTTAAATTTTTGCTGTAAACTCCCTGAACATGGCGTAAATGATGCCGAGAAACTTGTAGTTGTAATACACGAGTACATTTTCAACTGCAAAATGTGCCAGTAGGTGAATGATTGAGACAGACTGTGTTTACTGCGCAGAACGAACAGAATCTTTAAACAGATAACAAGTTAAATTTCGCCTTTGAAGGTGTACATAAGACACTCCATCTCGCTGTAATGAGTGGCTATTTAATTAGCTTCACCCAAACAGTAAAAGTTTATTATCCGTTTGTTGATTGACTGGTTTAATTGGATGGATGTGACGTCGTATTCAGACGACGGAGCATTGTGTTGCAATGTGGACTGTCATTTTGCTAATGAAGTAAAGTACGTATTTTCTTACGATCAGGCAAATTAATTCAGTCAATGGGGTTAAACACGGTGTTCGGAGACAATACAATGCAAAACGCGTGTCAGAACGCTCTCACAATGATTATAGACGTGTTACACTTCCGACGTTCAAGTGACCGTGCATCGCGGTAAATTCTTATAATAAATTCAAACAAATGCACTAATTTCCTAAATTTATTTTTGGAATAAATCTCTACATGTTTCGGACGTTTCCTCTGTCCATCATCAGGAGTTTATTACCGCACACACAGCAATGGTATATGTCATACAGGTTTGCTGACAGCTTGCGAGCAGGATCATGACGGCACTCATTTCCTTCCTGATCCTGCTCTCAAGCTGTATGACATATACCATTGATGTGTGTACAGTGAAAAACTCCTTATGATGGACAGAGGAACTGTCCGAAACATGTAAAATTTTATTCTAAAATTAAATTTGAGAAATTAGTGCACCTATTTGATTTTATTATAAGAATGTTACACTTCCTTTGCCGCCCCGTGTCTTTGCGTTATTTCTGTAACTTCATATCAGATAACACGACGAATGTTTTAGGGGTGAAATAGAAATTTTTCGATAAATTTATACTAAAAATAAAATGTCATTTTATCACGTCACACCATACTTTCAATTAATTCTGTGTGCCTTGGATTTCAACAGCAGGTTCCTAGCATTTCAGGTTAGAAAGCGACTTTGATTTGAATTCCTTCGATACGAACTGAAGCTGGCTTGTTAGGTTATATCGAAGAGGGTAGGGCGGGGGTGGGGGGTGCGTTTGTTGGTGCTGAAGGTGCAGAGATTCTAGGAAGACAGGAGAAGTGGAAGGAAATAACGTGCTGGAAGTGGAAAGTCTAGCATAAACGATAGTTTTGGTTCACGTGTGTGTACATGTGTGTGTGTGTGTGTGTGTGTGTGTGTGTGGGTTAGGGTGGGTGTGTGAGAGAGAGAGAGACAGAGAGAGAGACAGAGAGAGAGAGGGAGACAGAAGCAGAGAGGAAAGAGGTAAGAACAAAGCTGTTAAAAAGTTCCTGGACTAAAGCCATGAAATTCGCTGACCATGACTAGGGGGGGAGGGGTGAATTTCTGTACTGCGGTTTGTTCCTTTCTCTCTTGCTTGTCGTTTGCAAACTCCTTCCCATGCAACCTGCACCTTCCTTTCAACAGTACTCCCCCCACCACTTTCTAGCCTCCCTACCACAACTGTTGCAATAAAAGCCAGGGATTCCGCTGCAACCCTTCTATCCATTAGCGCGAAGACCTTACATGTTGCAGTAGGAGACGCTTTCAATGTTTTCCGAAAGCACTACATCTTAATTCTTGAGATAGAACCACGAGGCAAAGAAATTTTGTGTGTTTGTAACATCCATATGTGCCTAAGAAAGACGTGAAATTGCTTTCATTTAACTCGGAAGTGAGTAGTGGCTTCGTTGTCCGTAGCTTCAACGCCGGTTTCTTAACTCGTGCGATCAAGGGCGTAAACTGTACTAGCTAATATCAAAGTTAATAAGATCCGCAGAAGTATATATCCATTGTCCCATATCCTTTCACGGTATGGTTCTTTATTAAGCACGAAGACAGCTTTATATTTTACTTTACTTCTCTCACAGGTAGCCCCGACCACCGGTTTTCACCAAAGGCTTAACCACCTGACTATAATCTCTGACTCAAGATTTTAATTAATTTTTTTTCTATACATATTAATACCTCAGAAAATTTCTTAGCAAATACATTCATGTCACAGTTTTTTTTTTAAATCTTATCCCTTTTACATTTTGATGCTGTAGTTGACAAGAATAAGAAGAGGGAAAAAAGTTCGAAGATGTAAAACTTGACTGGTTTTATTCTTCTTCTTCCTCATCCCCCCGCAAACATAAAAAGTTCCGGGAGAAATACAGAATGACAAGGGAAGCAGTGGGTTGCAAATTTTTAAGTTTCCGCCTTTTAATTAAGATCGGTTCTGTTCGTAGAAGATGTCCGCTGCTGGTAGCATACTTTATCCTTGTTGACTACGCATCTGCAAAGCCCTCACCTAACAGAACCACTTCTATCCCTCATCCTTCAAAGTTCTGCTAGAAGAATGAATCCAATTCCCCCTCCGCCTCCCCCCCTACCCACCGACACACGGTTACCCATCTTTTGCTTGCTCCAAGCCCGTTAATTAACTAATTGAAGTGGATGGGTTAATTAGGTGGAACATGGCCGTGGCGGTTTGCTTATGAGAAGGATAAATGGTAGCTTCTGACACTGCGATCTGCATGGAATTCTGGGAAATTGAATTACCACATAGACTGCAGTTTTATATCGATATCAAAGTGAGCTGTGGCGCAGAAACGTGGGGTGTTACAAATCTGAACGGTTCAAACTCCGAAGAAAGATTCTGTGGTTTTCTTTGAGATAAAATCACGAGTAATTAATGAAGATGGTTTGAAACGGCTGGGTAAAGAATTTTTTGCAGCTTTTGTGGAAACCCGAGACATAAATCGCGCCACTGGGCTCTATCTTTAAGTCGACTGAATCTATCTTAAGTCAATTTAATGTATTTTAATTCAATTTAATTCATCTTAAGGGAAATTAATGTGTTATGACAGCCGAATTTCATATTAAGTCAAATGAATCTATTTTCAGTTAATTGAATCTATCGTATGTCACTTAAATCTATCTCAAGTCGATGGAATTGAGTCCATATCACCACATACTATACACAAAATTAAATACCACGATGCTCTTTCATTAAATGTTAGCATAGATTGTAATCTATTTCATTTTTCTGAACGCGAATAATTATTTATATTTATAAATATGAAAAAAAAAAGGTTTTCAATTAAAAATTGTGATAGGAGAGCCAGTACTAAAGAGCAGAGACAGCGCAGTCGTTAGATTTACTAGACCAGAGACAGGACTTCCAACTAATAGTTGTTCGATTCCCGGAATTTCATCTCATCTCCAATTCGTCCTTACCGGTCCTGGGATCCACCCAGCGTCCCACACAATGGTTACCGAAAGCTGCTTCCACTGCAGTACATCGCCCGGAACGTAAATCTCACTCCGCCCATGTTGTGCGTTGGTCAAGAAGGAGTGGAAATACGTACTGTCACATGTCTTTATGGTGTGCATAACGACACTCAACAATTAAGCTTCGTAAGTGAATACTGAAGGAGGTGGTGTGTATGCAGATTTAATTAGTATGTAAAAACTATATACCACATTGCGTTAGAAGTATGTAACGTCTCGTGATAAGAGCTGAAGAGGCGTATTTTAATATGCTGTTTAATATTATCCTCCAACTGGATGATACAAACTTCATGCTATTTCCTACATTAAATAATTTATGAACTACGCGCTCCTTCTATCTTAAACTCCATGACTATTCAATCAATATTTGGTGAGCAATACAAACCACGACCTTCTTCATTACGTAGCTTTTTGTAGTCTCCTGTTACCTTCATCAGCGTAGTTCCAGATATCTTCTCGGTTTGAAAGATAATATTAAAAACGTTACTTTATGATTATCCGTCGTAAATAGAATCTGAAATTGATGAAAAGAAAATCGCAGTCTGGATTTTGATTTTTTTTCCTGTGGCGCTGCGGCCCAACGCGGGTCATGTCCCCCTCATTTTTTAGGTTTCTGGATCACACACAACGACAAACCACCGTTGGTAGGACTCCTCTGGATGAGTGATCAGCTCGTCGCTGAGACCTATACCTCAACCTGACAAAACACAACACTCCCAGCAAGCATCCACGTTTTCGGCGGGATTCGAACTCACAATCTCAGCAGGCGAGCGGTCGCAGACCTACACCTTAGACAGCGCGGCCACTGAGATCAGCTGATGTGGATTTATTCGTTCCATAATTCAAGGTATGATGACCACAAAACGTCTGGCATAACCAAATTATTTCCTCCCCAAATAACTTTCCAAAACAGCAATTAAGATTGAACATGACATCTGTCGTAAGCGAAAATCTTGCAGTGGGTTACAATGGCAGTGTTCACGTATTCCAGTAATGCAGGGAAAGGGCAAGATGCTTTGTCTTCGATATTACTCTGCGCACTGACCATATTACTGCTACACTGCAGCCAGTCAGTCGCCACAGAACAAACACTTTTCATTTTCAGAATAGACACAAACATTACTTTACACAGAAGAATGAAGACCCTCACGTGAAGGCGTTATGTAGCTGTAAGGACGCAGCAGAGGACACAATTATTAAGAAAAATAAAATTAAAAAAGACGAGGAAATTGAAGACTTCAAATGCCACCATGCCATTAAGTACTTTTCCGTCAAGTGCAACGAAACTAATTTCCGAGTAAATACAATTTATGAAGCGAAATTATACGTATAAATATCTTCCATGGGGAAAAAATACAGAATAATTTTCAACGGTATATGTAAAGATCAAACAATTTCTTAGATCAAACAATTTCTTAACAAGAAAGTCTTAATTCTAAAACCAAAAGTTTTACTGTAATTAATTTGTATAAGTCCTATATTCGAGTGTCCGCTGTAATGTAAATGGCAAAATATTTATGTGAAGCCACTCATAAATCATCATCGGACTATATCTAAAAGAATCAACTACATCCTTGGCGCTTCGGCTGGACTAGAACTTCCGGTAAGGTGCGGTAAACAGAACTGACGTGGAGCCAAGACAAAACTGCAGATTTTATAGTCCCGGCTCACAACAGAGGTAAAAAACACATAAGATATGTAAAAAGAATTCTACTCCGAGATTACGTAACAAGAAAAAAAAACCTTCCCATGTTCGGCACATCTTGTTTCCGCCAAGAAAACAGAAACCAGAGGAATAATAATTTTTACAAAATTTTGAGTTTTTTACACATACTCTAATATTGTATGGAAATTTTTTACGTAACAACAGCTGAAAAAGGAGGCCCTTTCTTTACTTATTTGCTAGATATCTTCCGTATGTATTTTTGTATTAGTATGCCTGACGATTGTCTCATGTCGAAACATACAGGGCATTTCATAATGTTCTCCGTGATTACAAACATTTATAACAAGAAAACTAAAGGACTTACCTTAATGGAATTGTTCACAGCCACAGGAAAACTGAAAAAGTTTTATTTGACAACTAGAAACGCAGAAAACTGGCCCAAACCCGTTCAACGTCATCTTCAGCGGTTAATGGGCGACCACTTGATTTCTGCTTGCGCAGACACCCAGTTTCAGTAAACTGTTTATACCACGCACGAATGGTCTCGTCTGTAGGCGGTTCCTTTGTGTACTTTGCACGAAATGTACGTGGCACAGTAACCACAGACTTACTCGTGTGATATTCCAACACACAAAACGACTTTTCCCCCCGAGCGGCCATTTTGTCACTACATCACCCGCATCGCCTATCGGTAGAAATGTGAACTATGATGAAAAAAAAACTTACTGGGAAAAATGTTTGAGTTGTTCCTTCTATCTGTACAGGTTTCGTAAATACGTGCCCCACGATTTTCCTATAATACATTTTTGTAATTCCGGAGTACATTATGAAAGGCCCTGTATAGTGTACCTGTAAGACATTGGATGAAATATATAAGGTTTATATTGTGTTAGATTGTTACATATAGCGTCTCAGCACCCAAAACAATGGGATGGTTGCCATACAGATAAAAATTTCTTTCCTTTCCCAGAAATTCAGACACGGCCATGGAGTTTGTGTCCATTCATTTTACTTCCGACAACTTTATTTTCGGGTAGCGTAGACAGTAAAGTGTTTAGACTACGAGTTGGACGGGCCAGAGTTCGAATTACGACAGAAGTAAGTGATTTTTCTCTCCTCCAAAAATGTTAAGATCGCCTTTGTTGTCCACCAAGCCTTCTACTTAATGGATGCTGAGATTATTTTTAGGTTTAAAACAGCTGAAGCGTGAAGCTGACCGTTCAACTATATCTAGTAGCGAGTGTAAGAATGTGTGAAGCAATAAATCTAATCCCCTGAAGTATTCACGGCACGTGTAAAGGAAAAGAAAACGTTACCTTTTTATATTCATCTGTTATCCTTATTTATCTTTCTCTGGCCTAGGTACACAAAGCGTTTGCAATGAGCTTCTACTCGCTTCTCCAATTGTCCAGTAGCGGCCTGCCTCTAGCAAGAAACTCTAGCAGGGCAGATTTATTTACAAGGCAAGGACAATTGCGTTATCCAGACTTTCATCACCTCCTATCGAACCAAACCAAACAACGGATTCTGTCATATCAATTTGGCTCTAGGATGTGGATTTATTTCGCCATTCTAGTGAATTTTGCAACGTTATGAAAAAGAGAGAGAGCGCGAAAAATTGCAACCTCGTGAGTGTCAAATCTCACTCAGAGACAGAGTCGGAAATATAGAAGGCCATGTCAGATGTATTTCACTTCTGGGTTCAATAACTCGAGTTGACACACTGCTTAGAGCGGAAATGACATTCGAGAAGGAAGACGGGTTCTATGACGTAAGATCCTGGTGGGAATTGTTGATATACAACTCTATCTCCTGGCCAGGTCTATTGAGGAGTTATACTGATATAATAAACTTCTGAGTGTTACGTTTTTACTATTTTATGGACTGCTTGGAAAGTTTAAACTTTCAAAATAGAGACGCTTACGAAGTGAAACTAACATAACTTAATGGACTCAATTGATTTACAGTAAATAAAAAGAATTTGTTTACCGAAAACCATATAGTTGTCTCGAGCTAATCAAATAGGTTGTTTTGTTTCCAGATCCGAGAAACAAAAAGCGATGCCACGCATTTTACATTGTTAACGAAAAGTGAATTTCTACAGTACAAGGAAATTGCTAGTTGAGGCTTAAACAACACACATCACACCAAAAACACACCATTAAGCACCACAAATTTACGCTAACGCTAAGTCCTCCATCTTTGCAGAACGAAACAGCCAATGTGGTAGTTAAACAATATAGTCGCAAACTCCTAAAGATGGGCATATTAATGCCCGAAACATGTTGAGTATCTAAGAAGTATCGAATTGTGAAATATACATAAATAATGAAAGACGAAACAGCGAAGAAACAAGTACACAACAAGAAGAAGTAATAGAAGAACTGCAAAATAGTGAAGTGCATAATTTAAAGCTCTTTACAAAAACAATTTCCAGTACAATATTCTTAGGAGGACTGAGAATGGCAAAACATAAAGCACGGATTGGGAAGAAGCAAGATGAGAAAATAATTTTAATAGAATATCCTGAAAGTAAGCGTCAACCTGGGAGACGTATGTGTCTGTAGGAAAATTATATTACAACGGATCTTAAAAATTAAAGTGTCAGAATATGGAGATAATTAATGGACTGCGGGGGAGGGGGGGGAGTCCAATAACAGAAATTTTGTGGGTAGGATAATTAACCTTTCGGGAATCAAAAGGTGAGAATATTTTTTGCCAGTTGAGCGACCACCCTCCTTAACAACACCACGCAATTTAACGCAGACCTGGTCTAGAATAATCGCATACCACGTTGTGAAACTTACAGATAGTCAAATGTCCATAGGAGGTTGTAAAGATTGTACAGAGTGTAAGTTTCTACATCCTTGTAGCGAAAAAATAAGACCAGTACTTAACACTCAATTGATCTAGATTGTAACAAAACTTGTAACTGCTCTTTCGGTTGTAAAATAACTCACAGCGCGAAATCCCGACTTTCCACCTCGCTGTTTCGAAACAATGGGCCCGGCGCTTGTTCTGATCCCACATACCGCAGGGAGGACAGTCCCACATTTTTTTGGCACAGGCGCCTGAATCAATACGAGACACATCCAGCTCCAGCGCCCTGTAGCACGCTGTAGTGCACATGTCCTGCACCAACACTGGGATGGAAAGACTGTTCCATGACCCACATTGATCTACCGTGTTGTTGCTATACAAACTCAAGAAGACCTCCTGTGATGGCCACGTAACATTCCCCATCTCTCAGTCCGCATCTTTGTGATATAATACCAGTACCTAAGTTTAGTGTGGCGTGGTGGCACAGTTGGTTGAGGCACTGCGCTACAAGTCGGAAGGTGGCGGGTTTGATTCCCAGTGTTGTCACTGAATTTCTTATTGGCATAATCCTTCCGCCGCACTATGGCCTTGGGGTTGACTCAGCCTCTAACACAAATGAGTACCGGGACTATTTCCTGGGGGGGGGGGGTTAAAGGCGGCCAGTGTTTGGGGCTGAAAACCTTACCACCTTCATGTGTCGACTATCTTGAAATCTGGGAACCTCAGCCTCCTGGAACCCTCATGGCCTGTCCAGGCGTGTAATGGGATTGCTCTACCTTTGACTCAAGTTGTTGGACAGAATTTTCTAATCAGACACAGCAGTCCTGTGGCTTAATTTCTATTTTCAGCCACACTAAGACCCTTCTACGCGTAGGAACGCCGGCTAAGGACGTTCAAGAATAAGGCGCTAAGAGGGATGAGGTTACAGGGAATAGAGGACGACTGCATAACGAGGAGCTTTATCACTTTAACCCCTCACCCAATACTACTCGAGTGATAAAATCAAGAAGAAAGAGATGGGCAGGGAATGTGGCACTTATGGCAGACAGGAGAGATGCATGTAGGATTTTGGTGGGAAAGCCTGAGGAAAAAGAGACCATTTGAAGATCCTAGACGTAGAAGGTAGGGTAATATTAAAGTGGATCTTGAAGCATTGGGACGGGATCATAAACTGGACTGATCTGGCTCAAGTAGGGTCATGTGGCTGTCGCTGGTGAATGGGGTAATGGATTTTCGTTTCCCATAAAGTGCGGAGAATTTCTTGAATAGCTGAGGGCCTGTTAGATTCTCAAGAAGTACTCTGCTCCATGGAGTTAGGTAGCTTGTTATTTAATTAGTACATACGACGTCACATTTCAGATCACAGTACCTTCATGTTCACAGATCTGAGATGCAAACTGCTCAGTGACATACATACTTTCCCCCTTTATTTCTTCATTAGTGGGTAAATGAATGTACATTCGCTGTGTCAATATCGTGTATACGGTAGGAACGGTGCAATCTCACCGCACATCACTAAGTGACTGCCTTCTCTACACGTGCACGCAAATATTTTTGAAGTGTTGCAGCAGGTTCCTCATCTGTGAAGGTACAGAATGCAGATATCTGTAGGGTCTAAATTAACCTGCCAATCATCATACTTAGTGAATGTTTTCGATTGTGTACTGGTTAATCTCGGGAAAAGTGTGTAGGTTTCACTTTCTTTGGCACGTCATTATGTGCTGATCACATCGGAATTTGATAATGTGTTGGTCACTCCATAAATTCAAATATTCCATCAGCGAAAGTAATCAAACCAAACACACCAAGAACAAGGATTTCAAACTAATAGGTTGAATATATATATATATACACACACAGTGATACCTCGGCTAACGAAGATAATTCGTTCCGGAATCACATTCGTTAGCCGAAATCTTCGTTAGCAGAAACACACATACAGAGGGAAAAGAGAAGCTCCTGGAATGGCCCGAACTTTCATGTTTGCTGCTTTATGTTAGCGCGCGCATCCACTAAAACATTCGTTAGCCGAATCCATATTCGGTAGCCGAGTCCGAAAAACACCGAAAAAAATCTTCGTTAGCCGAAAAATTCGTTAACAGGGTAATTCGTTAGCTGAGGTATCACTGTATTTAATATAAATATATAATGTATACAATATATATAATGTGTGTATGTGTATGTGTTTATGTATGTGTGTGTGTGTGTGTGTGTGTGTGTAGAGAGAGAGAGAGAGACAGAGACCAATAACTAACCGTCTAATACAACACTTGTTTATTACGTACAACCCACACCCAGCGACGCGTTTCGGCAATGTTAAGCCATTCTCAGGCTGCGTACAGCTATACAAAAATATAATGTACAACTGTACACGTAATGTTATTACATGGGACACCCTGACACGTCTAGTACGTACGTCATATTGTACACGATAATAAAAAAACATAACAAAACTAGGGTCCAAGTCGTAACAGCACTACGTAATCAGTTGCAAGTAATGTTGTATATACAGGGTGATTCACGACTTTAGGGCATAACTGCAGGAGGTGATTTCCTAGGCCTTTGTGATCAAAAAAGTTCATATAAACATGTGTCCGATTTTGAACGGTTACGGAGTTATGACCGTTTTTTAATTCCCGT
>Ga0123352_10020018_pt1 | contig 10666 bp, 4 predicted proteins | sample TergutLab28metaG_FD_89700 | JGI IMG/M metagenome (GOLD analysis project Ga0123352, IMG submission 89700) | Labiotermes labralis P1 segment gut microbial communities from Petit-Saut dam, French Guiana - Lab288 P1 | ecosystem: Host-associated > Arthropoda: Insects > Digestive system > Gut ... | reverse complement strand
CAGAAATGTTGTGCAAAAGGAAGCGGAAAAGAAGTTAAAATACAAGAGTTTGTGTATAGAGATACAGCGAATGTGGAACCTGAAATGTACGATTGTACCAGTAATAATTGGAGCCAATGGAATAGTAACGAGAAGTTTAAAGAAAAATTTGGAAACTGTACCAGGAAAACACTCGATAGATTCACTACAAAAGACAGCTATACTTGGAACATCACACATAATACGGAAAGTACTGCAATATGAAGCTTGAAGCCTGAGTGGTGGGGATCACCGCTGCTTCAAGAGAAGTACCAGGAAGAAATGCCTGTGACCGGAGACATACATATCGTATAATAATAATAATAATACCTAACCCATGCAGTATTGGAAAACTTACGGAAGAATGTAATCGAGCAAGCTGTACCTGCAGCTACAGTTACTAAATACGTATAAATTACGTAGATTTCCTTCTTCTGGAATAAAACATCTTGTAGTTCGGTAGACAGATATCAAAGCTGCAGACGAGCATGTCTCCTAGAACGCCAATACGCAAGGTGTTATCCCAGTAGAAAAACATATAATTCTTCAAACATATGTTTTGTATCATCTCCCTTGGAGCAGAGCCCCAACTAGTATTGATTGCTATCACACACAACTGTTTCATTTCATGTGTCATTCAATCTTTTCACTAACTTCATCATCGTTGTCTCTAACACAATATACAATCCATAATGTCAAGGAATTTCTTGCAATTTAGAACCCGAAAGTTTATTTGTGCAAACACATGACACCACAACCTATCCCTGTCATCAGCCAAATGAATCCAATCCATATTACCCCACTCCATGTGTTTAAGTGTTATTTTAATAATATCCTCACATCTACGTCTATAACTTCCAAACGGGGGTTTCCTTCATGTTTCTTCACCGAAATCCTGCATGTATATTTCTTCCCATCATGCGTGCTATGTGCCCAACCACTTTTACTCTCCTTTATTTGATAACATGAATAATATATGGTGAGTGGTGCGAATCATAAAGGCACACCATCATCTAGGTTCCTGTGGTATCCTGTCACATCCTCCCTCTTAGGACCAAATACAAACTCTGCAACCTAATCTAGAACGCCTTCACTTCGTATTTTTCCCTTAATATGAGCCACTAAATCTTACGCCCACAGAAAGGAGCAGGCAAAATCATAATTGTGTATATTTGTTACATGCCATTAGGAATTTGTTACGCAAAATGAGGCTGATATAAATATTCTAATTAAATTATTGTATTGTATTAGGCGTGAAAAAATAATGCAAAAACAGCACTAAAAAGTCAACTTTTGACAAAAATGGCGTTTACCAGTGTTATTATTCGAACTGTTAGTTCGAGTACGATATCGATAATCCCCAATCATTTCTTTAACTTATGCACTTAACCTTGAGATAAAAATGCTGTAAAGCGTCCAACATGTAGGTGATAAAAGAGATTTGTTTGGCTACTTACTGCAATCAGTTTTATCAATATTCTGATAAACAAGTACGTATCGTATTAGACTCCATCCACTGCGGAGGAAATTTTTCTCTTTTCCCAGTAAAAGTTATAAGTTTTTTTACCTCACAATATGCTAGTATACTACCCGACTGAGTCAATTACGGTGGCAGCTATTTAAGAACTTGTAATTCATGACACATAAATTTCTGCATAACGAAACAAATATAATAGAAGTACTTCCTTAACAGTGAAGTGAAATGTAGCCCCTTTTATCGTACGAATGTCTAATCGAATGTTGACTTGTCATGCGAAGATATGTTGCACATACTACTTTTCTTTGAAATCCTCTAATTGGCTGGTTCAGATACAAAGTACGCAAACTGCGGGGAAAAATTATGTATATTTTACCTACCTCTCCAGCCTGCATCAAAAAAATAAATAAAAATAACAACGCGAAATGTTACCAGTGGGCCTTTCTTAATATTGAAGAACTCGTCTTTCACACCCGAAGTACTGGGCAACAATTTTAATATTTTAATGTGCTATACTTTTATCATATTGTAATATACAAAAATCTCCACCTTTATCTAGTTTCGACTTTGCATTTGAGATCTCAGCTATGTGAAAAAGTATCGTTATAATGGGATGCGTTTAAATTATCTTTGTTTATATATTTTTAATTGTTTGATGTGGGTTTTTCACAAAAACCGAAACATGTTGCAAGCAAAAAAGATATAGATGTAGTTGTGACTAACAGTTTGTACTTCCTTTTTGATGATCGAATTTGTAATCATGTGAGCAATACAAACATTCACATTATGCTCAGTCAAATCCCAATTAAAAAAAAAAGAAATGTGCCGTCTGTCACAACCAAGGATTGTCTATTGTGTATATGGAATATTTATTTACAACATATTTCGGTTCAAAGGGACCATTTTCAGGTATTGCACAGTTGTGATGTATGGCGTCTTTCTTTCTGTTTGTTATTATCATCAGAACGGTGTGAACCAAATTAAGACCTACAAATATTACTGAATTATACAGCGCATAGTTATTTTAAGGATATAAAATTGCTAAACCCTTTGTGAAATATTTAAATATGTTCTCGAAATTAGGCTGCAACATAAGTGCACCAAGTGAGGCTGAAAACTCAACTTTAGGCAAGAGTGAATTAAAAATATCTGAATGTTAGAGTAATATTAAAAAGTGACAAGAATATACGAAGAAATAAGCCTGACGAACGAAAATATTCACAGCTGTGATTTTACGGGTCTGTAATCTGGTACGTGTTAAATGATTTCTTTTGTCTCGTGATAACTGTGAGCGAGAAAGCTCAGTGTTTATTGGGAGTAGTTAGGATTGCATATGGAGTAATACGTAATTTTTGTTCTCCTTTTTAAGGTACTGTGTACCAGATCTCTCGCCTGTCTGCAACAATGAAGAAGTGTATTTTCCTGACACTTTGTAAGTCGGTTTGTATTTGAAGGATCTGAAAACAAAAACCAGTTACTGATGCCTTCGAGTGGAATTTTAATCTGAGCCGATAATGTAGTTGGGAGATACTGTCTAATAGTCTCTCCGGTTCTTTCCATATCTCATATCCGAAACAATTGACCGAATTTAGATTAAGTTTAATCTATTAGGATCAGCAGTATGAAATTTCGAGTAAGTGTGATTTTAGCTTTTTCGATAGTATATAGTGGCTAACTCTACTTTAAGGCCACGCAGATTAAACTTAAAGAATACCGACATAAATTATCGATAAAATCGGTGCCTTTTACTTCAATGTTGCTATTTGATGGATATTGTCTGATCATCGGTAGGATGGTTTTAAGTCAGAAGTTATGTCGAAGGAAGTCCATTTGTCTTTTTGTTCTATTTTTTCTTTCTGTTGGTAATAAAAATATATACGTATTCAATTTTAAGCGGTAATCGATGGCGGGAAACGTCATCACAGGTAAGCATTTATGAAGAGATTATAGAAGAAACTCGCAACATAATTTAACCTTTTGGCGCTGGAATTATTTTTTAAATTTTAGCACACCCTGTATATAAAATGTGAATAATACAGAACCAAATGCGTTAGAATTATGAAACAAACTGCATTTTGAAGAGAAAAAAACGGAGAATATATAACACGTTTAAACTATTCAGTACCTATATTTGTTGAATAAATATATAAAATGCAACTTTAGAGGTTAGCGGTGCGGTACGACCACTATAGTTGACATTAGGCGTCTAAAGGTTAACCAATCGTATGAAAAAATATAGAAGTTAATATATTTTAGAACGACGCTAACAAATCAAAACCTCATTAAAAATGCGTTAAGATTGCATTTCATTCAGGGAATGCTTGCTGCTGTTTGGTTTATAATCTTTTTAATCCTGGTTTCTATCAAAGACCTAAATAGTAAAATAAAACCACAGTACAATTTTGTTAATAGTTTTGCGAATCTTGGGCTATTACACTCAGGGAAGAACTGGTGGAAAGTTCAGGATAACGGAAATTTTGTGCCCGCTGGGTTCCTTGCTTTTTGACGAAGGAACACAAACGCCAGCGGAAAAATATTTTCTCACGTGTGCTACAAACTATGTTGTTGAAAATGACCTGCTAGAATGTTTACATCAATAATAAATTAATATGAGGACTAATTAAGTATGTTAAATTATTCCTGGAGTAACAAAATTTGTAAATAATTGTTCGGTCTGAACCAGTAAGGGTAGAGGAATTAAAACATAGTCACCATTCTTATATTTTATGACCAGGAGCCAAATACCAATCAAACTGCAATGCACAATGCACCTGATCAGAATAATAAATCGTCCTTTTAATGTATAGTCAAAGTACTTCATTCCGACCTTGACAGTATTTTGGCAACACTTTCAGTTTTTCTGTTGTTTCTGCTGGATGGCCTGGCAGTGGCGGTGAAAATCTGTTCTCCAATTTGTTCTATGGAATACAATCCAGTCTGTGCCGGAGATGGGGTCTCAGAGCCTGTAACTTTCGGAAATCCTTGCGAATTTGAGTATTACAACTGCGCCAACCCAGATAAGCGTAAGTTTCACAAACATTTGAGTTATTCCTGAAGGCTGAACTTTTTAAGGCATATCGTACGGAACCAACGACATACACAGGGGCTGTAGAATTTACATCCATTTGTCTCTTATACAGAATGGGCCCGGTAGCTCAGTCGGTATAGCGACTGACTACAAGCAGGACAGTCTGGAATCGAGTCTCGGTGGGGACGAGATTTTCCGCCAGTCCAGACTGGCCCTGGGACCCACCCAACCTCCTGTACAATGGGTACCGGGTCTTTCCCGGGCGTAGAGGCGGCCGGAGCGTGGGGCTGGCCCCCTCACCCTCTTTTAGAGTGCCGAGGTCCTAGAAAGAGTAGAGCTATACCTCTACTCGCCCTAAGGGCCTTCGTGGCCTATAAAAAGGATGAAAGCCTACAGTAAGATTAGGCCTTTTGGTAAAACCACCTTCAAGGAAGCTTGATTAAAGAACAGAATTATATCAGTCGGCCTAAATTTCAAATAGCTAGCCAATTTTTGTACTACACATTAATGTAGAATTTATTTATTTAAAATGTCGTGATTTTGCTATTCTGAATTTATATTCATGTAAATTCGCAATATTGTGCTTTGAGTAATTTAATTAATATGCAAACACTTTCTATATAGTTTCCCCGAGCATGGCAAATTTATCGCACAAAAATATTTCATTCGCCGTGAAATCCCGTACAGCTGCCGTGCTCAGGATAGGGTGTAGAGTATTCTGCTCATATGCATATCATATGTTTTAACAAGCATGGCCGTTTCGAATCACGATTTGGAAGCCGGCTGGCCGGCTGAAGTTTTTTGTAGAGTGTTTTCGGAGAATCTTAATACGAAGGTGGTTTAAGGCGAAGATTGAGGCAGAATAAAATTCTCTAAATTCTTAAGAAGTATTCTTGTTACTGCTTACATATGTAAAGAGTAGCTTATTATTTAACTGAAGAATAAAATCCAACTAGATGAGTGTCCGGACCGAAGGCTGTACAGCCTTCGGTCCGGACACTCATCCATCCTGCCTGCACTTAACTTCCAACCAGCAGCAACTCGAGAACCAGATGACCTATGTGGTAACCTTCGCTATCGTCGTGAGCTCCTGATGATGGGCATAATGGTGCCCGAAACATGTTGAGCCTGACATAAGCATAATAAAGTAATAAGTGGCATGTAGTTGGATTTTATTCTTCAGTTGTCAAGATGATGCACGGTCCAATACACATCAAAATTAGCTTATTATTTGTTGATATGTCCCTCAGAAAGGCCAAAATATAAGAGGCGGATACTAGTCGTGTTACAGCAGAGTATACAAACTGTGTATCCTCCAGAATGTGCGCTCCAGAAGTAGAAAATTCACTGCCACTAATGTCGGACAAAGAACTTTTCTGATTTATCGTGGACATTAAAAATACATTAGTGCTAAGAAAGGCGAATGCAGAGGGAAACATACTCATAAAGCACTAAAGATTTTGGAAAGATAAAACTAATGATATCCTTTAGTGGCAGTCAGATGTTTAAATTATATATACTTCATTTTGACACCTATAGCAGTGTGATGCACTAAATTTGTTCAGTTTTCCAACCATATTTACTTTATCTGTGCCATACATTTGACAGATATACGCGCGTAGATGCCTATACTGCGTGGCCACGTGTTTGTTTATGCTACTTTAGTTTGCACGTGCTTAGTCATGCTAAGATGGAGATATTATTTTATCTGGCCTTGTTTATGTGTGTGTGTGTGATTTAATTCTGCTGCTCCAGTACGCGTGTGGGCCGGCCGCTGAGTGACTGTGATTTCCACTATACGCTACCTGACGGTGACAAACGATCTTGGTCGAATAAAACAATGTCCATGTCCTATTATTATGATGTAGGCTACTTTGTTATTTTCGGGCTGTTACAATTAACTTCAGAATAGGAATAAAAACCTGTGAATTTTGATGTCTATTGTTCAACACTTTTCTTTCAGTATTCCTAAATTCTAACTCTTGTAAGTTAAGGAGGCAAAAGTATACAGTGGTGATGATGATGATGATGATGATAGTGACGATGATGACGCAAATATGGGCGTCGTTATACGCATGTCTGACAAATAAAAGACATCAGCTTATTAAAGGTGGTTGGACAAGTTAATGAAGCTATTGTTCATATTATGGCATTGAAACTGTGGGGCACCAAGAAAGGAAATCTACTCTCAGCCACTCGCACGTAAACCTTTAGATACCAGAGAAGAGAGGAACTGAATTTCATGCACTTGCCGTTCTGAATACCAAATATTTTAAATCAAATTTATTGAGAGCTGCAGGCGCTCGGTTATCCGAACCTGACCTGCATTCTCACCTGTTTGAAGCTGAAAATGATGGAGTGTAGCAATCTACTAACGTAAACGAGACCTAACCGACGTAGCGTAACGTTTAAATAGTTATTTTCAGTATGATTAATTTCGTTATGCTCGTTAAGAACTATAATAAAATTGCTGGCTATGTTCTGAAATTGATAAAATTATACAGATCCAGTGCTGGGGCTACATGCACTGTCACGTAAGTCAACATACATGTAGTATGAAATTATGTACACTGCCGATTGCTTTTATGAAGAGAAATCGAAATTTTTTGAAGTATTACTGGGGCTTTTTCCCCTTATAGTGTCTCCTTACAATATGTGGTTCTTTTCTTTGCCACCCAAGAAGTATAAAACCTCATCAGTACGTAATTTGCTATTTTTCAGATGGAAGCATTTTAAATTCGCCTTTCCTCGCAACTTGCTCCTTAATCCTGGAGGTGGAGCTGAAAGTAATTAATTCTTCTGGTTATCAGTCCATACCAATTTTGCTCCTTCCTTCATGGAAAACATGACAAATTGCTCACATATAACACTTATACGATTAAATACATTTTCTAAAATGCATTACTGTATTTTTACAGAACTCAGACGGCTTAAGTCTTCTGAATGTAATCTAGAAGATGATATCCTGGGGACGCTAGGAAGAAATGTCGACTTGTGAAAGGAAGTTCTCAACGGTATTATGTCTACGTAGGCTTGGGTGCCGTATTTTCCGCCTCATAAGACACAGTTTTCCCTGAAAAATGTTCCAACAGTCACCCTGCATCTTAACACCGGCGCAATAAGGCAACTGAATCCGCAAAACTACCCTGCTAATTATAGAGAGCTTTTTATCACTAGTAGCGTCCTATTAGTCGGGAAATATGGTAATTACAAAGCTAAACAAGTCTATATAATTCTTACACACCACATCATAATGTAACAGAAAGATTACAAATAAATATTACTATATAGAAGCATCCTAATTTGAAAGAATTCATTACTGTTTATGACCCTCAGCTATCATTTTATACCGCTATACTTCTTGTGTGTGGAGCCTGGTTATCGTAGGTGGTGAAATGACTAGGCATCTGGCTGGAATTTCGATAAATCGTGTTTTGGTTTCCGACAGAGGTAAGAAATTTCTTCCTTTCGTTAAGCATCCATACTTGCTCTTCAGTCCACCAAGTCCGATAATCAATTGGTACTGGCGGTTCTTTCCCCGTGAAAAAAAGCGGCCTGGGAATGAAGCTGGCCACTGACTTCAATGCAGCGCTAAGGCTAAGAGTGAGTTCAGCTGTACTCGTACTTGCACTTTCTTCAGATGCCTTTATAGCGTGCACAGGGACAACTTTACGTTGGCTCTTTATAACTACGACCTAAAATGAATGAATATACCGTCGGTTACAACTACATTCATGTGGATATTCTAATATATTAAATTATACAAGTTTCGATCTTTTTATGGCAATAATCAAGTACACGAAACCACAAAATCCTTTGAGGATGTCATTTGATATGCTTGATGCTGGCCTTAAAAACCGAAACATGTAGTGTATAATAGATTAAAGTAACCATAAAAATAGAGTTGCGAACGGCGGTATACCCTTTTTTTTTTTAGTTTGTATGCTGCACAACGGGCCGTAAAAACCGAACCCAGAGTTTATGCCTAGGGTCCTTTGCTAGCACAGAAATCTGAGATATTCATTGTACAAGGTATTCTGGCAAGCATAACCTTAGTAACTGACCAACTGAATTCACAAATTCTTGTTTTATAATAAATTTATCATAAAACAAGAATCTGTGGATTAAGTTGATCGGTTAATTAGATTATACTGAGATGCACGGTCAGCAAAACATAAAAAAATCTGGTAAGCATGTAAACACATCCGTCCTGAATACGAAGTAGTTTATTGATTTCCATGAAACAATTTGGACATTACGTTAAAATGGTATTCCATTATTTATTCTACATCCAATTGTTTCAAAGTTATTATATTTTGCATTTTTGATCGTTTTTCCTGCCATCGAATGGAAAAACGATCAAAAGATATATGACAAGGCAGTGAAAGCACCAAATCCTGTCCCTTCCTTAAGGGATGATTTAAACTTGAGAAACCAAAATTCACATTCACACACAACCGCAGGTAAAGATACAGATTTCTGTGACAACCTCGAAATATACATATCGTATTCTGCTTCAATCTTCATGTTTTCAGATAGCAAAATTGATGAGAAATGATCCCTTATAAGCAATATCCGGCATTTTCCGAATTCCTTGTGAGCTATCGAATTCCTTGTGAGCTATCTTTTTCTTTATGCCAGCTTTGGATGCTTAATGCAGTTCCCAAATTTCTGAAAGTAGCCAGATTTTGGAAGACTGTATTAAGTATCCTTGTGATGGGCGTCCAAGGAATTGTGATTCGATTCCGCGCCAAAGTAAAGAGATATTTATCTTTTCGAAAGCGTTCAGCGTGGCCCACTCAACCTCATATCCAATGGGAATGGGCGATTGCCCCTGCGAGGGCTAAGTGGCTGGGGCGTGAAACTGAACATTCGATCTCCACATTGCAAAAATTCTGAGAATGAAAGTAACAACACTGCAACTCCCGCGTATTGCTTCGTGGCCTGCAGAGGACAAATTCCACCAACGCTCCATCCTTACTCCTTCAGCTAACCGTGAAGTTATATAATCTTAGTAATTGAGAGCGTCGTTAAAACACGTTTCAAATATAGACCATAAACTGAGTAATGATCTTCAGTTTCGCTTTATTTTACTACCCCCCTGATAGCCTCTTCTAAAGTAACACTAAGAAACATAAGTCAAAACTTATATTGTTTCAGACAAGCCTGAAGGAAAATTGCATCAGAATTCTGCCTATTCAAACTTCTACGGTACGGGTTCAACATAACAGACTGCCCATTTAAGCAGCTGGTAGCACTAGGCGCGAAACACGTCAGAGGCACTTCCGCGCGAGTTGCCAGGCATTGTGAAGTACTGAGAATTCTATCGAATTTTACACGTACACATTTCGCAATGTTTGAAGCCTACTTCTCATTTTGAAGCCCTACTGCCGCAGTTGTGTACCAAATGCCAAATAACAATACACATGCAGTAGAGTTTCAAACTTTGTGAACCATTGTGATCAGTATTTCGAACTTCGGTCATCAACCGTTTCAATACCACTGCGTTCTGACAAGTCTGGATGAAATCAGTCCACGTCACTGGCCAGTCGGATTCCCCCTTCGTCTTGCTATTGTAAGGACCACTCTCAGCTCAGTAAAGCTCTGCCTTCCATTAAATGAGGTTGATTACTTCCGTGCCCTAATGGCATGCGACTCTTCTTTAATAGTTCAGTGCACTCTATGCATCCGTAGAGTGTATTTCTTTCAAAACAGATTTTATGACTTATATGCTTTCTGAGGTTATGTTATATTATTATTGGTTTTTCATAAGTGTATGTAAAGAAGTTTGGCGTTTTACGTTTAAAAAGGATTACGGCGTTCGTGAGGGGTTTACCACGTGAATGAATCACAAACAGGAGATTCTACTGTACGGGACGTCTGTCTGCAGGTGATAGCGTAAATTTAGATCGTGCGAAGTGTAGCACTGTACAAGAGTATGGGTGTACTCCTTCTCGACCGACTAATTATTTCATAATTTTTCGTGTTTTCTAAAATTGTATAAGTATTATCTGCTTTATCCACTGGGGAGACCTAGGCTTAGATGGATGGATAATATTAGGATGGATCTCCAGGAGGTGGGATGTGGGTATATGGACTGGATTGGGCTGGCCCAGGATAGAGACAGGTGGCGGACGCTTGTG
>Ga0123352_10020017_pt1 | contig 10666 bp, 4 predicted proteins | sample TergutLab28metaG_FD_89700 | JGI IMG/M metagenome (GOLD analysis project Ga0123352, IMG submission 89700) | Labiotermes labralis P1 segment gut microbial communities from Petit-Saut dam, French Guiana - Lab288 P1 | ecosystem: Host-associated > Arthropoda: Insects > Digestive system > Gut ... | reverse complement strand
CTTTACATACCCTCACTATAGCCATTTTCCCACTATACCCAGTAACCTGACATCTTTACATACCCTCACTATAGCCATTTCCCCACTATACCCAGTAACCTGACATCTTTACGTACCCTCACTCTAGCCATTTCCCCATTAATCTGACATCTTTACGTAACCTCACTATATCCTTTTCCCCAATGAATTGATCTCTTTTCCTACCCGAACTTAAGCCATTTCCCCCACTTTTCCCTAGTAACCTGACCTCTTTACATACCCTCACTGTAGCCATGTCCCCACTTTTCCCTAGTAACCTGACCTCTTTACATACCCTCACTATAGCCATTTCCTCACTTTTTCCCAGTAACCTGACATGTTTACGTATCCTATATATAGACATTTACCCACTTGTCCCCAGTAATATGACTTCTTTAAATACCCTCACTGTAGCCATGTCCCCACTTTTCCCCAATAACCTGACCTCTTTCCGTACCCTCTCTATAGCCTGTCACCATTTTTCTAAGTCATACTGAAATTTAAAAAATGTGTACAATTACTGCTGTATGTACATCCCAAACAGCAATCACCTATACGGCCCCATCAATAACACCATGCCCTTATTGGAACATATGAGCGAGACATCACAATTGTTACCACACTAACAACTGTATATCCAGACATATAAGCGACACGATCAGTTTATTTTGGAGCAGTGGATAGGTGAACATAATCCCATGTATCGTCTGATCCATGACACATTGCATACGTCACCACCCACGACACCAACCGCTCAGTACACAAACAGCGACGCAACTGAGCCAGTTCCATCCTGATTCCGCTAGCAAGCAGTCAACATAACCGGTATGTAAACGTAGAATTTTACTGTACCGGCAGAACCTGTTGCATTTTGTGGAATATTTTTATTATTTTAACTTTTCATAAAATACAGAATTTTACCCACTTCATGTTTTACAATTCTAACTACAATGTACATGTACACCGGTAATATTACCCATTTGTGAAATTTCAGTATGACCTATACCTATTGTTGTGTTTATATTGCTGAACTCCTGATGATGGACAGAGATACTGTCCGAAACATGTAGAGTCTTATTCCTAACATAAATTTGACAAATTAGTGCTTCTAGTTGGTTTTATTATAAGACTCTGAATGTGTGTTTATGTCAGTACGTACCGGTTACTGCGGTCGGAGTAAACAAAACAAGTTAGGCTTCCGCTGCAGATTAGATGAGGCCTTCGCTCTTCCGTGATGTTACGCAGAGTAGGATGGCAATTGTTTACCGACTTTAGGGACAGCCTATTGATCCCAACTTCAACGGGTCGGCAGTACGCTCTTCTTGGACTTTCTGACTGGAAGTTGAAGCAGATAAGGTGTCCCGAAACGTCAGTAGATAAAATACCAATCTACACTGCGTAACATCACAGAAGAACAAAGGCCTATATGATGCAATGCACGCACAGACCGACGTTTCGCCACATTTACACGTTTTTATTTATTTTTCAAAGCTGAAACTCTTTAGGAAGGACCTAATTAAATACAAAATTAGAATTCGTCTTTTTATTTGTCCAAAAAATTGTTCTTACCGCCAAATATACACATCGCAAACTGCGAGCCACGCGTGGCGTAAAGAGGCGCCTTGCTAATGGAAATGGTCATTGCTCTGTCCGATGTGAAGCGAAAATTACAAACAGTAAAAATAAAACGCCCTTACATTAATTTTTATAACAATCAGTTCAGCTCCTCTCCCGCTGTCACATGTCAAGTGAACCGCAGACTGACCGATATTGCACAGACAGTTGGTCAGCTTATCCTCAGTTTTTCGAGAAGAAAGCACCGACAGTTTTAATATGAAATAGAGACAACAAAGAGTGAAGCTCAGTGGTCACTATATGTACCAACAGTTTAACATTCCTACGTTCTGCCCACAATGCTGTATTTATGTGTTTTGTGTGGATCTGAGAACAAACCGCAACTATTTCCAAATACAGCATTATCTGATTGGTTTTTATAACAGGGATTTAACTCTCTAAAGCCCAGTGGTCACTATATGTACCGCCAGTTTAACATTTAAATTTAACAATTCTACTTTCTGCCCACACAGTGTATTTATGTGTTTTGTGTGGATCTGAGACCATACAGCGATTTTTTTTCCTATAGAACATTGACTGACTGGTTTTATATCCGTGAGGTAGTGTGTTTACTGCGCGGTACGGACTGACTGTTTATATAAAATTCAGGTTAATATCAACGTTGAAAGTTCTAATGCATATCTACAACATATTTTCGGTCTGTGATAGGACCCAGCAATGCACCGAAACACAACTATTACAGCAACAGGGTTTGAAATGTCATTGTGAAATTCTGTCACAAGATGTCACCCCAAAACAATTGTTTGCAATCAGCACAAAGGATGCAGTAACCGTTCCTTAGGTCATGTTGCTAAATGAAAGACGGGCTAATCAATTCTGTAACGGTTACAGAGTTGATTATAGGTTCCTAGTAATGAATAAAACTTATTCGTAGCTACAGACTGCTGTCAAAGCCTGTTATATAATGATGACATCAGTGGATCAGTAGAGACTGCATCATGCAAACCGAAAATACCGACATTAGTGAAACTTTATGCAGTTTACAAACAGCAAAGCTATGAATGTTGTTTTCCTTGCATTTGGTTTACAAATTTCAGGTACTTCCTTAAATGTCTGATTTGTGTTGTGACGTCAGATATCTTCCCGGCTGATACTAACAAAACAGGCAATGAATGTATACGTAATATTATGGCTCTTTCGCGTAAACACCTTTTGCAGTGGATAACAATAAGTATTACATATACTGAGAGTGTATTTGTAGCCTTACGTGTCCAGCATGCAACGCGAGAGCACCGTATTGTTATCTGTGTCCTGCCCGCTATATAACATTTTCAATATTATCTCAAAAATGGCAAGATTTTTGAAAAAAATGTTACTGAAAACAAAATGTGTGTTTTGATTTTCTCTACAGGTTTTTTTCTGGAACATTTCTCGTTCAAAGAAGAATTCAGCGAGATATGATAAAAGACGTGAATCGGTTTGCATGTAAAGCACTCATTATTTTTGTCAGAATTTAACGAAACCTAAATTTTCTCGACAGATTTATGGAAAATATTCAAAGGTTAAATTTAATGAAAATCCGTCCAGTGGGAGTCCAGTTGTTCCACGCGGACGCGCCTGAAAACAGCCGGAAGCTGAATAACTTGTACAGATATATCAGTGTTTTGATCTCGTCCGACGTCAGAATAAAGCAGCACAAAACAGACTTACATTTTTGAAACTTTTTAGCCATGATGGTTCAGTCGAACGCATTAGGTAATTTCTCTTTGTCCCCACGTCTAATACGGCTATGGTGGCCACAGTCCACCCATTCAACATGCACTAAACCCGTACAGCCATGGCAGATGCTGCATAGGCTGTTCATATACTCGTAGTCTGCGGGCGGGCGTGGCTATCACCCACCTGTAAACACTCTACAGGACCACGTGGACTGGTAGGATGAAAGGGAAACACTGTTAGCCAAGCCCGCCTACAGTTCATCAGTCGATGTAAGAATTCCAGACGTGCAAACCTTAAACTAATCCCATATAAAGTAGGAAGAAAGTGTTGAATTTGTTTACATGCCCCTGTATTTCGTTATCATTTGCTGAGATACAAGATAAAATAGGAAAGATCAGTGTTTCAACTTGTGGTTTCGAAAAAAACCCACGGATCGTCCCACCATTGCTCAGGTAAAAGTCCATCCTAGAACAGGCCATGGAAGTCCATAGAGGGAGAGGGTACAGCTTAGCTCTACTCTTACTTTAACCTGGGAGAGAGATTAGGGAGTTTGATCAACGCCACGTCCCAGCCGTTTTGACCCTGTGAAAGAGACGCGGTATCCGTTGTACAGAGGGTTGAGTGGACTCCAGGGCCGGTCTGGACGGGATTCGAGCCCTAGGACCGTCCAGCTCGTGGCGTGTCCCTATAGTGACTGAGCTATCCTGGCCCACCAGCTGTTCTATTACAATAGTATAAACCTTCATTAATACATTCACTTTATTTTAACCAACTTATGCACTTGTATGTCCGTTTAAATTATGTTGATATTTTTAAAAACATTAAAATATAACACACTAAAAACATTGATCACTCCTACATGTTTCGGTTATACTTATAACCATCCTCAGGGAGTTCCTTGTACATACTAAAGTTACTACATTTATTGACCTTATGGTATGATGGAACCATGTCTTAGTATGTGCATGATGGATCTGGATTATCTGCTGTGTGTTTGTCAGTGTTCTTCTTCTGCCTCCATGTTCATTACTACATCGACAGTCTCTTTTGAGTACAATCCTTGTTGATTGCAAAGTGGAGGTTGAAACGAAATATCAAACAAGACAGGCACCGTACATATAACGTAACAATGAGGCGCGATCGTGCAACCATTGTTGTAGGGGAAAAGCAATAAGTATTACATATTCTGAGTGTATGTTTGTGGCGTCAGTTCTTCAGCATGCATTGCGCATGCACCGTTTTGCCATCTGTGGCCTGCCCCTCCCTACAATATCATTCAACTTTATCACATTAACGTCACGGTTTTAGGGGAAAAAATACTGAAAATGAAAAATGTGTTTTATTTCCTTTAACCTTTGTCTGAAACATTTCTCATTCTAAGAAGAAATGAGCTAGATATGATTAAAAATGTATATTGGCCTTCAAGCGAAGTACCCGTAAATTTTTGTGTTATTTTAATGGTACTTGGATTTTCGTGACACATTTCCGAAAAATACGTATCAAATTCCATGAAAATCCGTCCAATGGAAGCCGAGTTTTCCCTACAGAGAGACGGACGGACAGACAGACATGGCAAAGCTAATACTGCTTGCGATACAGTGTTAAAATAAGTAACACAGTTTGATTTAATTGGTTGTACCAAATTTCGGACCATATAAATATTATTATTTCATTTCATATATATCATCAGGCAGTGCTAGTTGTCACTACTGTCAGTATGGTGACATACTGTGGTGTGCTATCAAAATGGTGCTGTACACAGCTGTCTGAATGACAGTACAGAACGATGTTATTTTGCATAGGGGTTTGCCCCGCTTTTGTATGCACGCAGAACAATAAACGTCATCAAGAACATGTATAAATAACATTCTGAAATGTCATGTTGGGTGATATTCTAGAAAACACAAATTTCCTGGACAGCAGATAGTAAAATTACTACATTAAGCACAGGCATTGCGAAAGGAGTGATTTTGTAAATATTCCTGTGCAGTGATCTGTGTTTGTAGTGTAATTAGCGTAATATCTGCTTCATTATGTAGAGAAGTTAGCCTGCATAGTTTTGTGAAACTGTTTAAATTACCCGGTACCTGGAAATTTATATTATATTTGTCACTGGACGGTGCTTTCCGTGGTGATACCGAACTTGGACACAAGTGTGAAAATATTATGGACTTCTTCAACGATATTTTGGAATAGTGAAATAAAAGTTTTTGTTTTGTAATTTTGTGTTCGGAACCCACTAATTCATGCAAGTGGGTAGGAATTAAATAAGTTTTGTGTATTGTAATTAATCAATAATGTTGTGTGATAGAAAGCTAAACAGAAGAAATGGACCTTCAAAGACCCGAATATATATCGTTATTGTCTGTTGCCATGTTTGTTACAAGCGTAATTGTATAAGCACATTCGCAGTTTGAAAATGATCACATACGATATAAATGACACACAAATCACAGATTACACGTCCTTCGCGCGTCTTTGTGTAGAGCGCAGGTTGGCAATAGACCAGAACGCGTATTGTGACGTAGGAACGTTAAATCCTGATGGTTATTGAACATACTAAACCGATGAAGGAGATAGCACTAGCTGTCAGTTTGTCTGTCCGTCCGCCGCCTATGTATATGCAGTATATTTTACAGAATTTGCATACTTGGATCTAGTATACATATCTAATTAAACACAATAATTACTGACGTGCCCAGCTGCAGTTCATATCAGACGTGTTGAAGAGGTAAGATGTATTACATTGTTACGGTTTAGGGCTAATTTGTTTAAGAATTTTGTCCCACCTAATGTTTCAAAAGTATAAAATCTTAAAGAGCATTTCAGAAATAGAACCTCTTTCCGTCCTGAGTTAAGAAAAGTTCCTATAGGCTTACATCGTGTGACGCCAATTGAGTTTTACAGTAAAATGTCAAGGCAAACGCATTTGTCATTCGTATTGTTGCTGTGCTGTTGCTTTGGAGTTATTGTAAATAGAAATTCATGGGACTTCTTATTAGGATTCTTCTAAACAATTGAATGTTTCATTGTAGCCGTATCATTCTAAAGATCACTGTTTTAGGTAGTTTATGTTATTCCTCCATACTTTAGACATGCGGATTTAACTGTCATTATTATACATGTTGGGGAACTGATTTTCTCTGGTCAAACAAACACACTGTTAGTTTACAAACAAGGATGCAGCTCCTTCCAACAAGGCGATCAGTATTACAGACAGCTTGAAGAACAATTTCCTGAATGAAGAGAAGTCATGTTGAGCGCTGTGTGCCTGTGTGAATACAAAAGAATTCTGTCATATTATTTTGAGGATTTGTATGGCCGAAAGAACAAAATGTTTTCTAGGAATCTTATGCTAATTTTCATTTTCTGTGGTCTTAGATTTTAGGGGCGATTTGTTATATTTTTAGTGTTGAATGTACTTTGTAGCCGTAGTAGCAGTAGCATGATAATGTGTAGCATGCTGATAGTGTTTAGTCATGTAAGAGAGATAAGGCACATGTACTGACATGCTGTGCCTACATCAGAGGATTTTTTGAAAGTCGGTATTATATAAATACTGTGGGAGATGTGGACTGGGTTTGTTTGGCCGCTGATAGGAAGGTGTGGGAAGCTTCTCTGAACATGGTAATGTGTCTTCAGGTTGTGTAAGAGGCCGGTAAGTGTGTGGCTAATGGAGCAAAAGTTACCAGTATATTTGAAAAAAGATTTCTGTGACTTTGTAAGTTGCAGCAAAATAAATCTGTAAGATGTAGATATCATTTTGGTGCTGAGTAAAATGGTTACAATAGGACCCTGGTTCATGTCATGAGAGGGCACAGCTGTGATTAGTGTTGTGGTTTTACAGAACAGCATGGATTTACTGAACGTTGAACTTGGTTCCTGTAACATCTACACATGATGGAAATGAAGTGATTGGTATAGAAGCTGAAGGTTTATCGGATGTATCAGAGGTAGTCGATCAAGAGACTATGACAATTCCAGCAGTAAAGACGGAACCCGATGTAATTTGTGTGCCTGTGGTGAGTGTTACGCACATTTCTTATAGGCTATGCCCAGAATTGCCTGCCCCTATATCAGTGTGTCCTTGTGAAACAAAAATTTGACTGGGAAATGGATTTTGAGCAGTTTCTAAGGAAAGAAATCTTCATTTTGTGACTCGCTGGATGTGAAGTGTCACTTGCAGTAGAATGTTTCATCCATCAAAAATCAAACATTCCTTTCGTTTTATATGGATGTAAAATGTGACCTGTCACATTGAAGGAATAACGTGTTTTGAGGGACTGTGAGAATAAAGTTATCAGGAGAATTTGTGACTTTCAGAGAGAGTTAATAAGAGAAGGACACAGAAAATTATGTAACGAGGTTTGTTTTTAAACTCTTCATAATGTTAATGTAATCGGATCAATAAAGATTCAATAAATGGGTCATGCAGTGTGCATGTAGGCAGTAAGAACTATATAAAAATTTCCTTTATAATACCAGAAAGGATGTGACCTTTTGAGGGAGATGTACATAGGTAGGAGGTTAAGGTACAATACAGTTAATAGGCTGAGTAGAGTTATAGCTCCACTGACTTTTAAACTTGGCTGTAAATGGATGTGAGCGGTCAGACTGTCTGTCCTGGCCACTTTACTGCCAGAGAATAAACTGGAGTTGGAGGCTTGATGGGCGCTGGAGCTGGTCTGGCTGTTTTGGAGGATGAATAGTTCTGTTGGTTCTGCCAAGATTTGAACCGCTTATCTTCAAGCATATATCGTGGTCATTTTACTGATTATGCTGCCCCATACTGATATGAAGATAATACAAAAGTGTGTATTAATAAAATGAAATGGGGTTTTGGATTGGATGTGTTTGATTAATGACTGGAATTTCTCGAAGGCTTCTGTTGACATGATAATTTCCCTTGAAGTTCTGTAAAAGGGAATTTCTTGTAATGTATCGTATCTAACATCTTTTCATAGTGGAAATTAGGTGACTGGTTTTAAAGCTTAAGATGTCACAGATCACTGATATATCAGAGAAGGGAAATAGGAGCTAATGGCAAATCAAGTAATAACCATGGAACCTGATTTAAATTTACGTTTATTTTTGTAGCGAGTTGTTCATATTTAACAACTATTCAGATTTTCTGGCTTCTCTGGTAATCTGTATTCATGAAACAGTGAGACTGTGCAGAGTGTGAATAGCTGTGTACTGGGATGTTGCTTTGTATAGTGGTTTGCCTTGGGTTTGTGCACACGGAGTGCAATAAACAGCATCAAGGATAAGTAGAAATAAGACTCTGAACTGGCCTGTTGGTTGACATTCTAGAAAAGAGCAAATTTCCTGTAGACCAGATCATAAAAATACTAAATTAAGCAAAGGCAATGTAAATGTAATGATTTTGTAAATATCCCTGTGCAGTGATCGGCGTTTGTAGTATAATTAGCGTCATATCTGCTTCATATTATAGTGATGTCAACCTGCGTAGCTTGCGAAACGTTTTAAAATTTGCGTTACCCGGAAATGTACGTTACAGTAGGCACTGGATGGTGTTTTCCGTGGTGCTACCGAACGTGGATGGAAGTGTGAAAATATGAACTGTGTCAGCGGTAGTTTGGAGTTGTGAAATAAAGGTGTTTGTTTTGTGATTATGTGTTCAGGGTCCACTATTTCATGCAAGTGATTAAGTATTCAGTAAGTTTTGTGTATTTCAATTAATTATGTTACATGATAGAAATCCGAACAGAAGAAACAGACCCCCAAGAAACCAAATATATATTGTTACTGCCTGTTGTCATGTTTATTACATGTGTAACTGTATAAACACATTCGTGGTTTGAAAATGCTGACATGCGGTATAATGCTGACACAGGAATCACGGATTACACATCGTCCGCACGGTGTTGTGTTGTGCGCAGATTGCCAACAAACCAGTACGCCATACTGGATGATCTGTGACTACGCCTATTGTGAAGAAGTGGGAACGTTACAATTTGAAGGTTATAGTGCTTACTGAACTGTTGCTGAAAGTTCTGATCACACTACCTGTCAGTTTCTTTGTCTGTCCACATTTCATGTGCTCAGGTATACACAGTATATTTTACAGAAATTTCTATACTTGAATGTAGTATACATTTTTAGTTAAACACAAAAATTTCTGAATTTCCCAGCTGCAGTTCATCCTTTACTCTCAATGTAGCCTGGGTAGTAGCTGTTAATACACAATGCATGTGTTTGTGCTTCAGTATTTATTAATCTGTCTTTGATCAGTTACAGGAAGCCTTACCATTGCCCTCATATAAGAGGAGAAAGGAGGTGTGTTCTGAACCGTCTGTAATCGTCAGTCAACCGAGGTCAATAAATGACCTACCTGAAGAAATCCTACTAAGAATCTTGTCATATTTTGGACCAGAGGACTTATGCCTCATCATTGCGAAAATTTGTGAACGATGGAATGCTTTGGCAAAAGATGCGGTACTGTGGAAAACACTTTCTTATGAGTGTAATCAACCTTCTGATATTAGCCGTATTAAAGAGGTAAGATTTACTGCTTTGTTAGGGTTTAGGTATAATTAGCTTAAGAATTTTGCCCCATCTGCTATTTTAAAATTACAATATAATAAAGTGCATTTCAGAAGTTGGCCCTCTTTCCTTCCTGAGTGAGGCAAGACAAGTTTCAAGAGGCTTATATTGTGTGATGTCAAGTGGCTGTTACTGGTAATTTGTGTGTTCCTGCTGTGTTACAGCCTTGACTGCAGGTTCTGTTCCTAATGTGGGCAGATATTGTACACTCAATCGAACAAAAATTCATCGGTGTGATATTTCGTACGTCCCGCTCAGGCAGTGACGTGCGGTACAGTCGCCGTCATAAATCGAGTAGTTTTTCTTTCCCCATATTTGCGCATTCGTGGCGTTTCTCTGTCTTCCATTCATTACAATCAATCACAACGCGTTTATATTAACCGAAGACAAAAATACATTTGGCTAATTTCAAATCAAAAGTTTAATTAAACTACATTAACTTTCCCACGCGCGAGGCTAGCTAGTTAGCTTTTCTACTGAGGATGGATGAGTCAACCGGACCTTTCGTTCTTATTGTCAGCAGGCGTAGCGCAGGCAGTTCAACGCGTGCTAGCAGTAGCCTTTGGAAACAAACTATGTTGGTTCGAGTGCCACTATCGGCATATTTCTTTATGTAGCCCAGACAGTACAACGGGTGTTAGCAGTAGCCTTTGGAAACAAACTGTGTTGGTTCGAGTCCCACTATCGGCATATTTCTTTATGTAGCGCAGACAGTTCAACGCGTGCTAGCAGTAGCCTTTGGAAACAAACTATGTTGGTTCGAGTCCCACTATCGGCATATTTCTTT
>Ga0123352_10020015_pt1 | contig 10666 bp, 7 predicted proteins | sample TergutLab28metaG_FD_89700 | JGI IMG/M metagenome (GOLD analysis project Ga0123352, IMG submission 89700) | Labiotermes labralis P1 segment gut microbial communities from Petit-Saut dam, French Guiana - Lab288 P1 | ecosystem: Host-associated > Arthropoda: Insects > Digestive system > Gut ... | reverse complement strand
TTTGTTGTGTTGGTGTTTGTTTGGTGTTTTTGTTTGTTTGTTGTGTGTGTTGTGTGTGTGTGTTTGGTGTGTGGTGTGTGTGTGTGTGGTGTGGTGTGTGTGTAATTATGATTGGTAGGGAGGTAAAACCCTTAGGCGTCGATAAACAGTTAGGGCTCATCCGCTCACTCACTCAGCTATCCCCAACACCATAAGCCTTAAACGAACAGTTTACTGGTCGTAAAATGTGGATTTCTTTTTTATCTTTTACTCACGGTCGCAATGTTTTCAGTCCGATAAATATTGCACGAGGTACGGTCTAGATACGCACAGATTCGCATGTAGGTTGCTTGTTGTCGTTGTTGTTGTTGTTGTTCGAAATTTACCAAGTTTGGAATGTGTCGACAAATTTTAATATCTCGACCCCCCCTCCCCCCACTCGGCCCTCTCCAGTTGTCACACGATGATATTGACAATTTTTATTTAATTTGGGAATATTTGTGATGATCATCATCATGATAATAAACGTATAACCAAGACGTGCCAATGATTACGATTAACGTTATGGTTCGTGGCACAGGAAGGGCTATTCGATTCACGCTTTGAATGATCCGAAACGTAAACCCGACATGCAGGGTCGAAACATGCTGGGAATGAAACAGATGTAACTGAAGTAACGCAATCATTGAATGTGTTGGAAGATGCAAGTTGCGACTGACTCTAATAGAAACAGAAATTCATACAGTAAAGCATTTCGCCAAAATACGCATGTTTGTTATGTTCTGTGAGCCGGCAGCATCTCTCTAGTCGGATGTGGCCCGCTAGAGCCTGTGTTTCGACGTTCGTTTCAGCAACTCCTTTCAATGTGAGACACACAAACAAACACGCCTAGCCCATTGATAGAAATCTTGAACACGTAAACCACTTCAAATTGGGTAAAAGTGCATGAAATTTCCGGACGTTGTGGCTCAGTGAGTATAATTTATATTTCGTATTCGGGAGGTCGTCGGTTAATAATGCGAGACTGGAGCGCGTGACCGAGATTCTCCTCACTTACCTCAGGCCCTCCAGCAATTCGCCGGAATGATAAGTGCCTCGAACTGGGCCAACTTCATCGTCCGTTCCAATACTCTGTTCAGAACGCGTAGCAAGTAAACCAGAAATAAATCCATCAAGTTTCACACATATAGTTTTAGGCGTATCGATAATAATCTGAAGTACTTGGTTTGGATCTTGGCGGAGACATCTGTTCCTATAGTCGGAGGTGGTGGGCTGGTGGACCGGGGAAACGTACAGATTTGTATCTTCTCCATAGAGTCCAGGCTGACTAGGGACCCACCCAACCTTCTGAGCCAGTGGGTAAGGGGGGTGGGGGCTTCCTCCGGAGCGGGGTTTGGGGAGAAACTGACCATCTCCGGGTAATGCCGATATTAATAATAAGTGGAGCTATGCGTCGCCTTCCCCCTACGTCTTCGTGGTGTGATGATGGATTAAAAACGGGAACTACTATACCTCAAGGTAAATACTAATGCTGTATATTAAAGTAGACCGCGACCGATTGGCTCTCCCTTCTATATCCGTATGGACTCGTACTCAGTCACTTCAAATAGAGTCTGTAAATAACTTATAAAGAGATATCGGTTGGTTTCGTGATATAGATCGCGAGGTTATAGACCCAGATTACTGTACCGTGCGTGTGTTTCAACGGACAGTGTAGCTGGGAGCCACAAAAATCTCGTTCGCTGCAGCGCTGGAGCCCAGCTAGGGGCAAAAAGCGGCCTTCAGCTCTGCAGCAGCAGTCGGCTGTTTTTGTGCGCGCGACTAATGACCCACAGCACGCCCTTCCCTCCGCTCTTCACGCTACCATGCCTTTCCTCAGGTACGCCTAGTTTCGATCTCATCCGCAGTCATTTCTTCGTACGTCGAATGTGCTATGACTGACCGTCCTCGTTTGGTCAGAACTTTCTGCTGAGAATTGTTCGGACTCAATATTGCCCGTTTCTTTCTGTCTAAGAGATTTTCCTACGAGATTTTCTGTGCATTTCCTGTGGTTGCGTCATGTCCAGCCCATCTCATTATTCTGCTTCTATCAGTCCTACTCACTTATCCTCATTACATTACTACACAGCAAAGCCGAACACTCTACCATGTTTTCTTTCCTCAGAGTAAGAGATAATAATAATAATAATAATAATAATAATAATAATAAACTGCAATTGGGTTGTCACCCAGTGGCAGTTTTGTATCCATACAAACAGTAGGGAAAATTATTTTGTATTCTGCCTTCAGCATTTTGGAATGTGGAGAGGACATTTTGAAATTTATTGTTATTATTATTATTATTATTATTATCATCATCATCATCATCATCATCATCATTATCATTGTAGCTTCAAAATAAGCCTTATTTACATGTGTTGGTTGTTCCCAGATACTTCCATTTTCAAACATTCTCAAGTTATGTATGTAAGTTTCATTATGTTGTGACACTGTCAGTAGCTCAGATTGTAGCATCAAATGTTTGGATGATCACTGAACAGTGAATTGGAAAGGATATGGAAGGAAGTGGCAATGTTCTAATTGAAGGTACTATCGAAATATTTGCTTAGGCTGATGTAAGTCATAAAACCTCAGGATCAACAGTTCCTGGGTCAGTTGTTGAACCCAGGACCTCTCAGATATGAAGAAGTAGTGCTACTCACTCGATTGTAAACTTTACTAACAAACTATTACACAGGTATTCCACCCATAGTGTTTTTATTTTGTTGCTGGATTTGTTCCATGTTGTGTGTTTTCATTGATTGAGTTCTAGATCGGTATCTGGCTCATGGCAGTAACTAAAGCACATCTACACATAGGATATCCCAATAGATCATAGAGCCATCTGTAAATGTGCGTTTGTAGGCATTGTTTCAGAATCTGTTTTTGTTTCTATCATCAGGGTTTTTTTTTTTTTGAAAATGATATAGGTGACTCATGTATAGCATGCTGTCAGTTCATGTCCTGTTCCAGGCAAGCAGCAATGTTGGACAGAGTCATACAGGCATTTCTCCCAGTTCATCCTGTTGCTCAAACCTGGGCACTCCTGTTTATTGCCCTGTCTTTCTGATTATTTTTGGTGGCCGTGTCTCATTGAAGTACATTGGTGGGTGGGTGCGCTGACTGATGAAGAAGGTTGAACTCCATATCTCTTTTGAAGCTGCAGTACAGCCCAGTCTAGATAAACATTGTTCACTAAGTGGCCCTTGTTGCCTGTCATTCTTGGCTGCAGTTTTGTGTCACTGAAGTTTGTCTGGTGGTGTTGGTCAGAATAGCAACATGTGCTGTGCATGCACCTTGCACCTCACTTTGATTAGACAGCCTGTCTATTCCATCATAAACCATGCTGCATTCATACTGTATGCAGTACTTGCCCAGCGCCCTGTGGTGAACTAATTTCTTCTAGTCCCATCGACTTCAGCTAAAGATGGAGGCTTCTGGGATGTTATATCATGACAGTCAGAAAATAGTTACTGAAGTTTCTAAGCACTGAAGTGCCTCCATCTGTACAGTGTACTGCTTGCCTGAAGGCTTTTCCTTCAAAACATACATAATTGCTTACCAGTTGACATGGTGTAACATGAAGGTACGGTATGTGACACCATGTTGTTGGGTGAGTGAGTTGTGACAGCTCAAAGAGTTATGGTGCCTTCATCTGAAGGATCAAGCAGTTAAAGAACAAACACCCACAAAAAATAGTGCATGTTATGTATGTATATATGTATGTATGTATGTGAGGTTGATGTGGGTATCAGATTCCCAGAGATGTCCTATGTAGCACTCATATTTGTCCCACAATGGCTGTTGAACTGCTTGACCATGAAGTAGAAGGCACTGCAATCCTGAGAGTGTCAGGAAGTATCCCAATGAGACAAAACGTCACATGCCAGAAGACGTTAGTCTTCAGTAACGCTACTGTAGGTACCTCAGATTTTGCAGTTGTATCTCATGGTAACTGGCTATTAACGTGCTTAGTTAAGGGGGCCATGAAAAGGCATGACAAAGATTGATATATGACAGCTAATGTAATGGTATGTGCAGATTGAGCAACATGGGACTGTGATGACTGATTGCTTGTCTGTGCCCACTGTTCCCTGTGAACAGGACACTGAGCTCCTAGACCATACCATTGGCATAATTACAGTGGGGAACCACAGCACTTATGAATGATATCACCCACTTATGATGAAGACACAGACAGTGAAGTGAGAGAGAAAACCAACAAGATGCAACGGTTAGATGTTTATTATCAATGTTTTCTCAACATGTTTTGGGCATCATTATGCCCATCTTCAGGACAACAAGATGTGTGTTACTGCACACGGTGTGCTGCACTGGTTCTGCTGGATGTGGTTGGTAGTGGTTGTGGGGTGCTGCGTTGCAGGGTGTTCTCCTGAAGATGGGCATAATGATGCCCAAAACATGTTGAGGAAATATTGATAATAAACATCTAACTGTTGCAGCTTGTTGGTTTTCTCTGTCACTTCACAATTTGCTCACGATGCACAGTCACAGAAACCTAAAACACAGACAGTGTCTGAAATGCTGAACATGAACTGCATATGCACACGTTTGGTCACCTAAGAAGACTCCATTACATGCAGCTGCTTTGAGTGCTTTCCATAACATACCTACAAAATTTGTGTGAAACGTGGAACACAGGAAGGAGTTGCTGAATTATATAACTCTTCCGTTCAAATAAAAGTGGGTGCCATGAGTTCTGCAGAGCTCATTATTCTGTGGGGTTTAGGTGCAGTGTGTCTCCTTTTCACATTGAGAATGCATTTATTTCTTGTTGCAGTAAACAAGCAATATTTGATGGCAAGAAGGCAATCCGCGGAGGCATTCCATTCGTTTTCCGTAAGTATGCTTATCGTAACCTATTCATGGCACAAACCTGTGTCTCCTAGCCAGTTAAATGTTTGGTCACCAGAAAAAGGCATATCTGTATTTTCCAGTGCCTTACTCACCTATGATTAGCATACAAGATTTTTGTATTCCTATTGTTTATGCTGAACACCTGAAAGCCAACCATATGAAAAGATGTTAAATCAAATGTGACAGAGGGTAAACTATTATACTATTACATTTTTATTACATTATATTACTTCTGTGGATGCAGCTTGCCATTTCCTCTGTGCCACAAGTGACAAAGTGAGGTTGCCACAATTCCTAAACCCATCTCCTCTTCACCAAGTGATAAATTAGTTGCCAGTGAAAACTGTTTAGCTGCCACTAATGACAAGGCAGTCATATGTTTTGAACCCTATTGGTACATTTTGCCATAATATAGTAACATATAGTAATTCCAGATATTTTCATCTGACAGCCCAGTTTGGACAGTGGAGCTTTGGGCCACAACATGGCTTTGCCCGCATCATACGTTGGAACTTGGAAAAGGCCCCTGAACGTCTTCCTAGTGGGGATGTGGAGGCCATATTCTCTATCATGGATAGTGAATTTACACGCTCTATGTGGAACTATCCGTAAGTGTAATCAACATATATCTTGCCCCTAACTTTTATTGGGTCAATGGGATGCCCATGTCCTGTTAAATGTAACTCTTCATGCCCAACGTGAACAGTGCTGTTGCACGTGGGTGCAGACATGGATATTTAAAGTGAAGATAACTCCAGCCATCAGGGGTTACACTGGGGTTAAAGCCTGGGCCATAAGGACTAATAGGTGCATCAAATTGCCATGACCAACACCATTCCTTTCATCATTAGGCCTATTAGGCTTCTACAGATGTTACACAACAGAATCCTCCACCAGTTTCATAGGTCTTTCCACCTCACTTTCCTGTATGATCATGTTTTTGGTGTCTTGTTAATCCCGTGTGACCTCTAGGGGGCGAAGATTCCTCTAATATTCTCACTGAGTAGGGTATACCAGTGTTACTGATTAATTTGATTAAAATGTCACTCAATTATTTTACCAACCAATGCACTTATATAAAATTTACACATTAAAACACTAAAACTGCTCCGACATGTTTCGGTCCTAACACCATCATCACGGAGCTGTATTTCTTTGCCTTGCTAAAGTCACATTAAAAGCCACATTAAAACCAGTCATAAATTAACTTTGTTGTGCTAGTAGGGTATTGTGGCAGCATGCCATGTTGTGTAATGTTATGTTGCGAAGAGTGTCCTGCTATGGATGTGCGAAGCACAGAATGCACATCCATAGCAGGGCACTTAATTTATGACTGGTTTTAATGTGGCTTTTAATGTGACTTTAACAAGGCAAAGAAATACAGCTCCCTGATGATGGTCTTAGGACCGAAACATGTCGGAGCAGTTTCAGTGTTTTAATGTGTAAATTTTATATGAGTGCAGTAGTTGGTGTAATAATTGAGTGACCCGACAACACGCACGGTGTAACAATGGAAATAAAAAAATAGAAAAAAATTGATTAAAATGTGTTTGAATGAAATTCAAAGCAAAGTCTAGCTAGAGAAGCAAACAGTTGGCCGCCACATTTCCTGTTCAGGGTGGTCTGAAACAAGGAGATGCTTTTTTGTCATTGCTTTTCAGCTTTGCTTTAGAATGTGTCATTACGAATGTCCAAGTAATCCTGGAGGGATTGGAATTCTGTGGGGCACATCTGCTTTGTCCCTGTGCTGGCAATTTTAATTTATTGGGCAGAAACCTAAATACAGTAGTCCCCCAACTCATCTGGACTGTGTGGGGTGGTCTGGATTACCTGGAAATCTGGACCACTAAGCGGAAAGTCCTTGGGTACAGGTAACATGTAAAGAATCGTCACTCACTGCTAAAGTAAAACTCTTAAAGTGGGAATGCTTGTGCCTAAAAGCATAAAAATAATATACAGTAATAATAATTTCAATGGGGAATATGGGGCTATATTTGTCCCAAAATTGTCTGGATCACCCAGGGAACCAGATTACCAGGGTCACGTTACTGATGGTCCACTATACTTTAAAGAAAAATAGAAAAAACATTAGTGAGGTTCGCCTAGAAGTAAATGTTGAGAAAATTAAGCATATGTTTGTGTCTTATCAGAGAACATAGGTCAAAATCGCAACCTGAAGATAGTTAATTTCTTGTTCTAGAATGTGGTACTTCTCACAGTATTTTGCAACGACATTAACACATGAAAATTGCATTCATGAAGAACTGAAAGGCAGGTTAATTTTGGGAATGCTCACTACCATTCATTCCAGAATCTTTTGTTATCCTCATTTTTTATCTTCAGACATGAAGATTAAAGTATAGGGAACTATAATTATTGTTGTTGTTTAATACGGGTGTGAAATTTGGTCTTTCACCGTATGGGAAAAAAGAATATAGACCGAGGGTTTTCAAAAATAGTTGCTATGATGCTGTTTGACCTAAGAATGAAAGACCAACAGCACGCTGGAGAAACTGTATCATGAGGAATTTGGTGATTTATAGCAGGTCATGACAAAGTGTTATTGAATCTAGGGATCAGTTTGTTTGATTTCGTGGATTTACGTTGCAACAGCTAACACACATAAACCTCCCACTTCTGCTGCTTTTGTTCTTTTGTGAGTGTGTTTGTGTGTTTCTTCATGTGTGTTCATTTGTCTGTGCTTGTCTCATAACACAATAAGCTGTTAATGCACACAGAGGATATTATTCTGAAATTACACCACTTTTTGCAACATTTTAAATCAAAAAAGCCCTGAAAAACATATTCAGTTAGAATGCGGATATAATAAATATAATAAGCCACATTAAAAAGAGTTCTCAAAAACATTTTTATCCATTTTTTTCACATATGTGACCAAAGGAATAACTGTTGCAGTCAGCAGTGCACTGTTGCAGTCAGCAGTGCACTGTTACAGTCAGCAGTGCACCGTTGCAGTCAGCAGTGCACCGTTCCAGTCAGCAGTGCACTGTTTGCAGTCAGAAGTGCACTGTTCCAGTCAGCAGTGCACTGTTTGCAGTCAGCAGTGCACTGTTCCAGTCAGCAGTGCACTGTTGCAGTCAGAAGTGCACTGTTACAGTCAGCAGTGCACTGTTACAGTCAGCAGTGCACTGTTGCAGTCAGCAGTGCACCGTTGCAGTCAGCAGTGCACTGTTGCAGTCAGCAATGCACTGTTTGCAGTCAGCAGTGCACTGTTGCAGTCAGCAGTGCACTGTTTGCTTTCTCACATATTTTATGCTGCAGTGATTTGTCTCGTGTGTCATGCATATTGAATGTCTTTAGCTTGAAAGGCCCTGCAAAGTGTTTTGATATAACTGAATTCTGAAATGAAATCCTGGGAAATGAGCACATACCTTGCAACTCGCTACCCCTGTGTTATGTTTGAACGTAAGTTAAGTTTGTCCTTGCTCCAGTCTTTCATAAATTTTCTTCACCGTGCTCTTAGAGGAGTTCATGTTGTAGGTGAATCTTCTGCCATCTATCAAGCCAGTTGAAATATGGATTTATACGACCGTGCTTCATTCACAATGACACCTTCAAATTCCTGGACCAACTAAGACTTTTGTATTTGCAACAGTGCTGTAAAATACTGTCAGATGAAGGAACTGCTTAGGAACAGACCAGAGCATCGTTTTCACTGGTGGGGATGAAATTTTATTAGAAATACCTAGAGCCTGCTGTTTGGGATGATAACAAAGTCTTTTCCAACAACATACTGTAACATGTGAAACCAAGTACCGTGTCAGTTCATGTGTTCTTTACCTTTCACTCCGTCTCATACGCCAGTCATGCCAAAAGACTTGAGTTTGTTTCACATATCCTCATATTATGCTGAATGTATGGGGAGAAGATCAGTGCATGCAGGGTTTTGAAGGGGAACAAGAAGGAAGGATACCACTTGAAAGACCTAGGTGTAACTGGTGTTAAAGGAAACAGGCTGGGAGGGCATGCACTTGAGTAACATGGCTTAGGACAGGGACAAATGGCAGGCCCTTGTCAATATAGTGATGAGTGATTACAGGGCATAAAGTGTGGGGGATTTATTGAAGGGCAAGAGACTGTTTGGTTCTCAAGAAAGACTCTGCTGTCTGTAGTTAATTAATTGGTTGGTTAGTTCGTTAGTTAGTCAGGTATCAGATTTTGTCCTGTGAATGTATTCATTCTGTTTCCTTCTGTGAGGTATGAATTCTATCACACATGACCCCCTGTTTAGCCTATGTCGTTTAACCTTTTGGCGCTGGAATTATTTTTTTAATTTTAGCACACCCTGTATATAAAATGTGAATAATACGGGAACCAAATAAGTTAGAATTATGAAACAAACTGCATTTTGAAGAGAAAAAGACAGAGAGTATATACTATGTTTAAAATATTCTGTGCCTTTATTTGTTGAATAAATATATAAAATGCAACTTTAGAGGTTAGCGGTGCGGTACAACCACTATAGTTGACATTAGGCGTCAAAAGGTTAATGGATGTTCATTTGGTGAACGAACATGGTGTTAGTTTCTGTTGTGTACCGGCCGTCATATATGCTTGTGATTATAAATTGGCTGTCACATGCTGGATCTTGTGGCAGGTTGTCAGATGTAATCAGCTATTTTTTGCAAATGTACCGTATGCTTTTGCACATTATCCATGTGAGGCAGATATTGCATCTTGTGTCTTGCACCAGACATTACTACAGATGATGCATACAAATATTTTTGCATGTTTGTTGTGTGCCGGACATATTTGCAGGTGACCTAATATATACTGGTTCTTGTCGCAGGTTCCGCCTCACATACAGACTGATATTACGAGAGAAGGAGTTGCACTTCAACATAGGGGTGTACAATCCCAGCAAAGACCTTACATTCAGCTTCAACTTGCTGTTACATACGTACTTCAAGGTGCCTGATGTGCGACGTTGCCAGATCACCGGTCTACATGGCTGCACATTCATTGACAAGGTGACACAGTGAATATTGCACTGTGGTTGTTAGTGCTGTTGCTTGTTGCTTAGGATGCCCCACTGATCTGTGCATTATGTAAGAATTAAGTTGTTACCTCATGGTACATATTTGTGTCAGTTGTAAGAACTGCTCATTGAAGGCTGCTTAGGAAAATTGTTGTTGTTTATTGTGAGAATTATATGCAACATGTAAGTTCACTGCAGACCGCGGTAGCTCAGTGGTTAAGGTGCTGTGCTACAAATCGGACGGTCGCTGGTTCGATCCCAGCTGGTGTCAGTGGATTTTTCATTGACATAAAGTCCTTCCGATCGCACTATGGCCCTGGGGTCGACTCAGGCTCTAACAGAAATGAGTACCAGGAGAATTTCCTGGGGGTAAAAGCAGCCGGTACGTAAGGCTGACAACCTTACCACCATCCTGTGCCGTTGTCACGAAATCTGGGAGCCTTAACTTCCTGGAACCCTCTGGGCCTGTCCAGGCCTGTAATGGGACTGCCTTTTACCTTTACCTTTATGTAAGTTCACTGTGTGTCTGGGTGCAGTGATTGTGAGTGTTAAAGTGAGTGGTATAGCTAGGGAGAGGAGGGTGAAATAGGTGCAGCTGTCCCATACAGCAGAGTGCAAGTGGTAGCAAAATGAACATCTTCAATGGAAATATATATATATACAGGGTGTTTCACGACTTTAGGACATAACTGCAGGAGGTGATTTCCTAGGTCTTTGTGATCAAAAAAGTTCATATAAACATGTGTCCGATTTTGGACGGTTACGGAGTTA
>Ga0123352_10020014_pt1 | contig 10667 bp, 3 predicted proteins | sample TergutLab28metaG_FD_89700 | JGI IMG/M metagenome (GOLD analysis project Ga0123352, IMG submission 89700) | Labiotermes labralis P1 segment gut microbial communities from Petit-Saut dam, French Guiana - Lab288 P1 | ecosystem: Host-associated > Arthropoda: Insects > Digestive system > Gut ... | reverse complement strand
TCATGTTTTGCATTACAGTGCAGTAAATTTTAATTTAATTGCCAATAATTAAGAAGGGGCCTTTTAAGGAACTACAAACCAAAAAAAAAAAAAAGAAGAGGATAGTATTTTAACATTTACATATTCTTCAGATATCTAGTTAGTGTTGTTCCTTTAATGAGTTCATCGACCAGACACCTGTTTCGCTTTGTGCGAATGTACTTATCTCTCACGACAAGCTTTTGATAACACTGTGCTTTTTCATACGACTCAACGCTCTCTTTGTTGTTTCTTTTTTTTATTTACCAACCCCAGTGTCTAACTGTGCATGCTAAATGCCATGTGAATGCATTACCGTCGCAAAATTTTCGTTACTAAATTTTCAGTCCCCTCTTCGTATGTAGGTTACTATTAAAAAACAGAATGTAAGATAAGCAAGGAGTGATTTAATTAACACACTGTTCCTACCCTCATATACAGTATTTCCCATCGCCAATGTGTGTTGTAAAAGTTAATGTTATAAATCGGTGCAAACGGATCGAATTGCATGACTCTACTTTCGAAAAACATGTCACCGAATACGCCAGCTTTTAATATTTTTAAATTCTTAAAATTAGCAACATAAAAACAACGACCATGCGAACTTCTGAAGTGGGAGCTGCATTTGCCGACTGGAGTTCTAAATTTGTGTGCGGTGACAGAACCGTACAAAGTGTAAGAGAAAATATACAGTCAAATAGGGAAATACGTGTGTTTCACGAATCATTGCACATTGCGGTCTGACATGTGAAAATAACTGACTAATCCGAGGAGCTGAATTCTTCTTGTGTAAACTAGCAGTTGCTTAGCTAGCCAAGAAGTTCATTACCATATTCACAGGAGTCACATTTACAACTGGGCGCGGCAAGGGTTTTTTTTTTAAATGTCACGAACGTTTTGTCGCAGCGATTTAAGTTTCGGATTAATATTGTTGTCAGTAATTTAAGCAGCAAATGGCTTCGAAATGTTGCTCTTTTCGTGAAGGAGTTGTGATTGCTTAGAACCGGAAAAGGCACCACGCACTCTACGACTGCTGTTTTTATGTTCTGAGAACAAGCGAGGCTGCTACCTTCTTTTCGCGGCAAGACCTAATCTTTTCACGGAGAACTCCTGTGACATATTGAAGTCAACCACAGCTCTTAGGCGCCAGACGAAAATATCCCTGTTTCTTTTATTTGGCGCAACATCGTAATGTTCGTCATCCCCGTTGTGTTCATAAATAAACTAGAGTGGAGTGTATGTATTTGTCTAACACAACTTTATTTGATGGTAGAGATATGTATAGAATTTACTACATAAAGAACAACTACATATTTCGGCCCTTGACAATGGCCATCTTCGGGTTGAGAAATGAAAAAACTTAGTAAGCAGCTACACTCGACTTATGTGGGCTATATATAGTGGAGAGGTAAGAGGTGAGGTGGGCACGAGATCTCGCATGTGACGCAACAGCCTCCAGTGGGCCAGGGCCTGCTCAATCACGAGGTTTCTAGATCACACTCAACGACGCACCACAGTCAGTAGAACTCTTCTGGATGAGCGATTACCTCGTCGCAGAGACCTTTACCTTGTAACACACAACAGTCGCAACAGACAGATATCCATGGCCCAGGTGGAATTCGAACCCCAATCCCAGGAAGCGATCGGCCGCAGACCCACGCCTTAGACGGCGTGGCCACTGGAAATATCTCTGTACTCTCGAGTATTGCGGTTTAGAGGACGATATTGATTGCATGATTAATGAATTAATTAATTATGGATTATGATAAAATCGAGAAGAATGAGATGGACTGGGCATGTGGCGCATATGGGTGAGGAGAGGGGTGTGTATAGGGTCTTGGTTGGAAACCGGAGACCTTGGCGTTGATGGGGGGGTAATATTAGGATGGATCTCCAGGAGGTGGGATGTGGGTATATGGTCTGGATTGGGCTGGCCCAGGATAGAGACAGGTGGCGGACGCTTGTGAGTGCGGTAATGAACCTTCGGGTTACGTGAAATGCGGGGAATTTCTTGACTAGCTGCAAACCAGTTAGCTTCTCAATAAGGATTCTACACCATGGAGTAAGTAAGGAAGTATGTATTTTAAATTGTCCCATAATTTTATTCTGGAAAACACTTCTTGCATTTTGGAGCTACATACCTTCTCTTTCTTAAAGAGAAAAGAAAGAAAATAAGTTTATCCGAGACTTCGAAACTTTCTTCAGTAGACTGTGTAACAAAGAACAACAATTATATTCGAAGGCATGTAACTTTGACTTTCGGGGTTTTGCTTCATCATCTGCGGAACAAGTTACGTGTTGCAAGTCCATATATTGTCATAACTGATCTAGGAAGCTGTTTTATTCTGATCACAAGCAGGACTACTCAAATATGTACATGTTATGACCGAGGTAAATTACGAAGCACCTGATTTACTGTGATGCCTTCCTGATATCGATTTTCTGTTAGAATACGAAATAGAGGCCGTGTCAAACCATCCTGACTGTTGGGGTGTGGCGACCGTCTGCAGCGAATCGCTTTCAGGTGACACTTTCCAGATTGCTTCTACGAGCTCATTGACTTTAAGCTACTGTATGGGTTAGCAGAAAGACTCGGAAAAATGTAGTAAACGGTTAAAAACTTAGAAAATTTCTGTGTTCACTGTTTTCATTAAAGTACATACGCATGTCCAAATCCAATACCTATTCTCATTTTCTTCATCTTTTTTATATTACCGTTGTTTCTGTTGTATAATTACACTTGTACAGCCCTCTTCTACGAGGTCTATCTGACTTTTTAATTTCTTTTTCGTTTTCGAGAAACTGCTAATAGAGTACCACGTAGTGATTTTTACAATGCTAAGTATCTATATTGCCTCTCCTCTGAGCGGACGTAGCCTTCCCGTGACTACCAGAGGATAAAATATTCTTATATTAATATATAATGATACAAATCATAAGCAGTGTACTTTATTCTGTTGCAAGAATAAAACATTTACACCAAAAACAAACTTACTTAGTTGAAATTTATAACGTTATTCAGAAATAAAAGTTACATTTGATCTCGGTTATAACGACCTCGGTTAGTGCGACGCCTCGGGTATAACGTCATTCATTCATATGTACCAAGTAATTTTTCATAAGTCATGTGTTTTTCTGCCATGCGTAATATGACACACATAAGAGGATCTACATATGACAAAACGACATTGCCAATCATCAGTTCCACTGTAATTTTCCAAGAAGTAGGTTATTCTGAGAATTCAACCTTTTCCTTGTCCTTGAGAAGGCAAACCTTCTAACTCTTTCAGGTATCTATACAATTTCCAGTCCTGGAAATGATAATAGTAACGGTAATTAACTTTGTGCGAAACGTTTTCCTGTACTTTTCTGTTGCTGGATTTAACAGGAGACTGATAGAGTGATAACATGGCTACATTCACCAACAAAAGGTTTTTGAACTTCGAAGAAAAAGTTAAAGAGATCAGAGAAATATAAAATGGGGAAAAAAGAAACGTGGCGAGAATTGAGATCTCGTAGTTTCTACGATCCAAAAGATTTTTAAACACGGAACCAAAGTTGTTATTGCGATTGAAAAGAGAGTTTCGAGAATGAGCGATTTCGAAAGTCTGAAGGAAGTGACGTCGACGAGGCGCTGCTTAAGTGGTTTGAACAGGGGAGAAGGGACGATGTACCAATGAGCGGTCCTCTTCCCATGATAACTTTTGTACTTTCTAAATTTTAAATGTAATTTAATATATTTTTTTGCGTAAATCTGTATGGAAATTTACAATTATTGGAGAGTTATTTATATTTCTTAATTTTAATTGTAATTTAAATTTGAAATATATTATCGCATTGCCCTTAAGTAATATGCCTGCAGGCTGTATTTTGCCTTGAAATATTTTACGTTCACTTTTATCATACACCTTGCTTAGAGCAACACTCGTTTATAATGGCACAGTTTAATCGGACCATTCGATTACGTTATAATGGAGTTCGATGCTTTTACATTGAGATCCTTAGTAAATAATCCTCCATTCACGATTACTCTGGGGGAGAAGGATCGTATGGTTTTTGACAGCCTCTTTTTTTTTTTTTTTCATAACGTACCAATTTTCTATCATTGCCTTGAAAAAAGATATGCTTCACATCTATGCAAACAAAGAGTATATTGTAGATCTGAAACTCAAATATTTAAGTCTACCATCAGGAATTTATTGAGTCCCTTATGACCTGAATTATAATGATACCTTCTACACTATATTCAATGTCGTTCCCACGCTGTGGTCTGTGTTCGGAAGATAAATTGCCTGATATCTGTTAGGAACTACTCTTCCGGAATTAGTTCATTTGGTGGGGTTTCCTATCTTCAGTTCGGAAAAATGGATAGTGGCAAAACTACCTAATTCCTTCTTTCTGGCACTTAGAATAAGCGGCCAATCCCAGAGTTGTATTGAAATATGAAACGACAAAGGTTTTTTACATGCCCTATTCATATTGTGTCACTCACCACATAAACAGACAAATAAAATTTACTCTATACTTTGTTTTCTTCATTTACTAACAGACCGCACGTTAGTTTGTTTCATCAAAAGTTTAATTTCTTCCCATTTTAAGAACTACTGCACATATTTGGTTCCAATTGATAACAGGGAACCTAATGTCAAAAGTAGTTGAGCAATCCAGAACTTTATATAGGTTGTAGCGCTTTATAAGAAGAAGAAGAAGAAGAAGAAGGGGAGGAGGAGAAGAAGAAGGAGGAGGAAGAGGAGGAGGAGAAAAAGAAGAAGGAGAAGAAGAAGAAAAAAAAAGAGGAAGGAGAAGAAGAAGAAGAGGCAGAAGAAGAAGAAGGAGGAGGAGGAGAAGAAGAAGAAGAGGAAGAAGAAGCAGAAGAAGGAGGAGGAGGAGGAGGAGAAGAAGAAGAAGAACCTAATGTAAAATATATGTCTCTACTGCCTTATTATAGAATTGCAGAACGTTTAAATGCGAGTACACAGAGTGAGAAGTCTCTTCAGGTTACCTGTGTTGGTTTGATGATTCTAATAATGAATTTATTGCTTGAGTTTTTCAGCTTTGTCACATGGGGGCAGTTTTAATTTTCTTAGTGCGTCTGTGATCTGTTTATATGTGTTCCATATTTATTGAATTCCTATAGAGCCGAACTGGTATCGAAAGTTTTGATGCCGCGTGTCAGGGAAATAGGTATTTATGTATTTTGAGGTGTAAGTTTTTGCGTTATTCGACCAGAACTTTCATAGATGTTAGAAGTGTCAAGCCCAGGGTTGCACGTACGGACCCAGAAAAGCTAAAACCTAATTTCTTCTATCATGGGAGAGATATGTTTATTTGTTCTTTTCCATATCTGCTTGAGTAATATAGCAAATTACTAAATGAAGATGCCAGAATATAATTAACAGGCTTAGTTAATTTGTGGAATTCTGTGTTAAATCATAGTTTCTTGCATTGATTCTGCTCCCACTATTAAAATTTAAACTTACTGTACTCCCGAATTCTCCTCTTTCTCGCCTTATTAATAATACAAAATTCGTACGACGGGTGACTGACATTGCATTGTTAGGGCAGAGTTGTGACGGGTAAGTCGGTTCGGAAATGTTGAAATTGTTTTCAGCGCGTGAGCAGAGAACTCCCATTTGCAACACTATATTCCCCTAAGATGAGCAAAATGTTTGGTGTGGGGTACCACCTACTTTTCGTCCCTCTAAAATTTTCTGAATTTTTCTGTGGAGGTCTTTGTCTTGAATACTTGAATTTGCCACCATAACGCACCGTCTGATTTCGTAATCCTCTTTTTTTTTTTTAAAGTATGAGTACAGATGTAATTTTAAATGTTGCTGTGTATTCTATACCGATCCCAGTGGCCGCGCGGTATAAGGCGTGGGTCTACGACCACTCTCTGGCTGGGATTGCGGGTTTGAATCCCGCCGGGACATGGATGTCTGTCTCTTGTGATTGTTGTGTGTTGTCAGGTCGATGTCTTTGCGACGGGCCGATCACTCGTTCAGAGGAGTCCTACCGAACGTGGTGTGTCTGAGTGAGATCTCGAAACCTCAACAGTGAAGAGTCCTAGGCCCATATAGGCTGTCGGACCATGAAAAAAGCATTTTGAACTCTAAAATATATCTTTAACTTAAACGGAAGAACTTTTCGAGACAGAAAGCCAAATCTTAAAAGTAAGCGATACGAGAAGACTTGTTATCTTATGGCGCAAGTCACAAAAGACGTAAAACTCTTAATACGCCGGCCATGTAGTGCTTGGGTTCTTGCTGGAAAGAATTTTGTAGAAGAAACAAAGGAAGAGAAGAAAACGCTACGGAGATTTTTAAAGGAAAGAATAAAACCTTCTCAATGGAAAATGGGTTCGGGACTAAGCAGGTCTGCTAGTGAGCTGCATGGCAGTAAAGATATCTGTACTGTTACACAAGGTAAGTTGTCTCTAGTGTGATACGAATTGCGCTGGCTGTATTGAGGAAAATTTCTTGTAGATTAGCCGGCTACAGATTGGCCGTAAAGTAACTTCAACTTTGCGGGCATTTGTCAGTTAAGTTAATCTTCAGCGCTGTGCTATAAGAAGTTAAGGGAAAGATGTGCGGATGTACAGTACCTACATTTAAAAAATCCATCCTTTAAATTGTAGCAAATTTATTATTCGTTATTGTTTATTAATTTGCAGCTAAAAATACAGGATTTAAACTTGCATACGTTTTTCCAAGGCTAATTTCATGACCGGCACTAATCAGAAATTATTATGACTTGTACAGTGTTTAAACAAATATTAATTAAATCGAAAAAGTTTCAGTTACTTCTCTGGACTTATACACACAAAAATATTCCCCCAATGTATTACCACTTATTCATGTTCACTACTTGTGTTCTTACCAATACAGCCATTAACACCACCTTCAAGTTAGACATCTTTTGTTTTGTTACACACTATGTTAATTTTGTTTTAATTTTAATTTTAGTGATCACAAGAACTTTCAAGTCCAGTGGACTGCATCTGTAGGTTGGTGAAAGTGCGAAGGATATTTCACCTGAAATTGGTGCGGTGATAACGAAGCATATAGTGAACATGAAAAAGTGACAACATATTCCACGAAATACTGTGATGTACGACTGAGACCTAGAGCTGTTCCAAATGTTTCTAGTTTTAGCATTTCTTAACCCTTTAAACGCCGAATTAAATCCCATCTGCCATCTGCTGGCATTATCAGGAGTTCACCATATTCTCCACGTTAGCAGGATAAGGGTTAATGTACTTCCATATAGGTTATAGGTTATCGCGTATGGGCCGGGATAGCTCAGTTGGTATAGCGACTCGCTACGGGCTGGACGGTCCGAGGATCGAATCCCGGTGATGGCGAGATTTTCCGCACCTTTCTAGACCGGCCCTGGGGCCCACCCAGCGTCCAATACAATGGGTACCGGGTCATTACCAGGGGTAAAACGGCCGGAGCGTGGCGTTGACCACCCACCCCATCTAGCGCCGAAGTTAAGGAAAGAGTAGAGCTATACCTCTTCTCCCCCTTTGGGCCTTCGTGGCCTGTTATAGGGTGAACTTTACCTTTTATAATTTATCGCGTAGCCGTTTCATGTTCTATTGGACATCTTGAGAAACAGTAAAAATTTAGAAGTGTTGGCCTCCTTTTTGTAAATATGTAATGAACGGCACCTTACTGGACCAATTCATGAACAAACACAAATAACAACCATCAATACCTTAATCACAACATATTGAAGTACTTGCGAATCTGAAACCCGACGACTGCAGGCGAAAAGCGACATCCCCGATGATTATTATACACGCATATGTTATGTTTATGTGCACTCCGATGCTAATAATGCCTAACAATTCGACCCACTATTTCAGCATTAGAACTATATCTACATCTCGTGTTTCTTAGCAGACTTACTGTCGTTACGAGGCCGGTCAAAATTTTTTTATTTTTGCGATTACATTCCATAACGTCACCAGAAATGATGAGCGTGAAGCTTAATATTGTTTATTCTGTTACTTACACATACGCGCGGTCATTTATTTACGTTTCATACATTTAGTTTAATTTGCTGTGTTCTGTTGCTAAAAAAGAACAGTACAAGAAGCAACACGCAGCACCTTAAGTCTCAGCTAGTAATCTCTTACACAGCTGGGATCTCCGCTCTTCTCCAGTATAAGTGTTCTAAGAGAACGTATTTGTTAGGGATTTTGAGTAATATAATTCTGATTTTACCGGATACATTTTGTTGCCTCGGATCTCATACCGTGACAAACATGTTATGCGTCGATATAAAAGTCTCAACAACGGCCGTTCTGAAGATGGGAACATCTCATATAATTGCAATGCAACTGGTGAATGCGTATGTTTGCCTCTCTGCGGGAAGAACGGCGAGCGGGTAGTTGCGAGTTGTATTTGTTGGCTAGGGAAGAAGAGAGATTTTGGTGTGTCCATCTTGGTTCTCTGGACGGAACGCGATTTTCGAAAATCCTCAAAATAGGTGGAAATGTTTAATTGCGCATTCATATTGCTATGATAATGATGACGACAATGAAAAGATAAAACCTTTCTAACAAGGAACCGTGTTTCCGTTTTTCCGCTAGTAGCCTATAGAGGAGACGATGTTACGTTTTCTTATTACTTTATCGTGCCTAGTTAATTTTACTGTTAGCTGAACTGGGTACGTTTTTGCTTATTTTGGCACTTGAGCCGCTGTTTTTGGAACGCTGAGAGCTTCTAATCAAGCCAACAGCCGTCACTTGAAGCTGGTGTTTTAGAATGCGTCTGCGGTGTTGAGGCACATCGGCTTGAAATTTTGCATTTCGTTCTGTAGAAGTTTGCTCCGTGTATTTGCGGAGGTATAATGCCACAACTGCGGAATTTGCTTTAAACTCACCCTGTACTGCAGAAAACATTTCTGGGAGTTACAGCTCTGAGGCTGAAGAAGGAATGCCTTCGACCTCGTACTGGGAAGAAATGGGGCCACAACTGGGAATTGGCTTACGGGAATGGATGGACGAATGTAGGTCAAGGGAAAGGAGAAGGGCGGTTTGAAGGTAGCTATCTTAACTGTACATATAAAGTACGGAAAAATTGGCCCCATCGGATGAGGAAGTCTTGTTATTGACATGTAATAAAACGAACACAGCACTTTAAGCATTTATGGAAGCATTTGGGATTCTGAGTTTGTGGATAAGACAGTGTGAACTCATTGGTGCTGTTGTGTACGTTACATTCGCTGTTGGTGTGCCTGTCGCGACCGTTCAAAGTTAACATGTCCGTAAATGATAACATATGTGCTCATATTTTTCGTAGACTAGACCTAAGTCGAATTTCTTTACGGTATTCACAACGTGCCTTTATTTCGTATCCCAGTGTGTTATTTTTGTAATAGTATTAATGTAAACCAATAATAGTGTGACTATTAGTTGTTTAAGTCAGTCTTTTAATTGTTTAATAAGGCGTGTATTGTGAAATTCAAATAAAATTTACCTTAAATTTTGTTGAATTTTCTGTCCGACCATGCTATATCGAATTACATAACTTTAAATAGTGCGTTGCTAATTTAAAAAACAGTTTTCTCCACAGACACGTCTCCCGCCTTATCAAAACTGAAAGGCAAATTTTTACAAATCGAAGTCATGTTTGATATTTTATGGCTTACTGATGACATAACGAAAATTGGAAGAGAATAAAAAAGAAGATTATTTTACATGCATCGGATAGCGTACTGCAAGAAGAACTGAGCATGAAGGTGATAGGAGTTTTGGAGGTGAGCATTTCAATTTTTATTTGTGCACACCACCAAACATGGTACCATAAAAGAAAATTTGTTCGTGGACTTAGCGATTTCGATTTGATTTCACTCGATTTACTATACACCTTTCACATATGGCTGGTTCTGTCTCATGAATCGGCTGATGGATGACTGATTTTTACATTTATGGCTCCGTTGAGGACAATCAATATTACTATACCTCTGTGACAAACAGGCCTTTATGACTGTAGGCCCAGACATTAAGAATAGTCGTACCTATTTCTGTCTTGAGACATAAAATTCTTGTTTTAAAATGCTTTGGAAATTATTTCATTATTACGTAACTTTTTGTGTTTAATTGCAAGCTGTATCTGTCCATCTTCATGTTATGTCACCGAAGCTAGTCAGTGGATTTCACTGAGGTTTGTTACTTGGGAGGGAGAGGTGGAGGTATATATTAAACTTTCTTTAAAGAATACAATTTTCTTCCGTATCAATCCAGTACAACTGCTAATTTACACGTAGTTCAAGTTGAAGTTTGTGATCTAAGGAGAAAAAAATTAAATTATAAGACAAATAATAGTTCATGTATTGTTTTCATTACAATCAACTACTGCGCAATTATGTGCCACAGTATTTTCTCTTTATATAGTATTCACTTCTACATGTTTCGACACCTCTGTGTCATCCTCGGGGATTTTCAAAACTTGTACTTCCCTAAGTTAATTAAGTTCTTAAGTACTTGTTTAAAACCAACAAATTGCACAATATAAGTAAAACATTAAAATCTCATTTTTAAGTTTCACATTAAAACATATTTATATTCCTCCTACATGTTTCGATCCCCATACGGGATCATCCTCAGGGAGTATGCACTATATCGAGAGTGAAGTTAC
>Ga0123352_10020011_pt1 | contig 10667 bp, 8 predicted proteins | sample TergutLab28metaG_FD_89700 | JGI IMG/M metagenome (GOLD analysis project Ga0123352, IMG submission 89700) | Labiotermes labralis P1 segment gut microbial communities from Petit-Saut dam, French Guiana - Lab288 P1 | ecosystem: Host-associated > Arthropoda: Insects > Digestive system > Gut ... | reverse complement strand
GGTGAGGAGAGGGGGGTGTATAGGGTCTTGGTGGGGAAACCGGAGGGAAGGAGACCACTGGGGAGACCTAGGTGTAGATGGGTGGATAATATTAGGACGGATCTCCAGGAGGTGGGATGTGGGGTATATGGACTGGATTGGGCTGGCCCAGGATAGAGACAGGTGACGGTCGCTTGTGAGTGCGGTAATGAATCTTCGGGTTCCGTGAAATGCGGGGAATTTCTTGACTAGCTACAAACCAGTTAGCTTCTCAAGAAGGACTCTGCACCATGGAGTAAGTAAGTAAGTAAGTAAGTATTGCATTCCATGAGGGCCGGGTAGCGCATTCAGTATAGCGACTGGCTACGGGCTGGAAGGTTCGGGGATCGAATCCCGGAGGAGGCGAGATTTTCCGCACCTGTCGAGACCGGCCCTGGCGCCCATCCAGCCTCCTGCACAATGGGTACCGGGTCTTTCCCGGGGGTGAAGAGTGGCCGGGATGTGACGCTGATCCCTCACTCCCTTCTAGTGCCGTGGTCAAGAAAACAGTAGACCTATGCCTCTACTCCCCCTACGGGCCGTACGGCCTGTACAGAGCCTCAGTGCCTGTACAAGGGTCCACTTTACCTTAATTACTACACTCCATCCTACAGACCTTGTAGACATATTTTTCTTCTTGACATACTTTGTATAGTGGAGCTGGATCGAAATGTCAATTGGAAATTCGAATGATACACCAATCACTTCCCAACAATTTTTCCAGTTCTTTGAACTTCAATAATATTAAGGGCACTTAGCATAAAAGAGTTCACACACGAAGACAAGTTTTTGTATCTGTTGGAGAGAAGCAAAATTTATCGATTTAACTACATATGCACAAAGAGTCTGTGTTCAAATTTGTCGAAATCATCCCGTTGTGGACTAGATGGCGAAAGTTTATGCTCCATGTTTTTCTCAGGCGCAAAAGCCCAACTCGGTCCATTCCGCCTCATTGTTGAGGTTTCCACGTCACACACAATCAAATACACATACGCACGCACGCACGCACACACACACACACACAAACACACAAGCGCGCGGTAAGACTCCTCTGAACTAGTGATCAGCTCGTGTCAGAGGCCTCTAACTACACAACAAACGCAAGAGATGAATATCCATGCTCTCAGCGGGATTCACACCCGCGTCCCCAGCAATCAAGCGGCCGTAGATCTAGGCCATAAACCGCACGACCAGTGGGATCGGCTTGTGTTCCATGCATTCGATAAAATACTTCCTGGACACTACCTACAATCCCTGTACGTGTGCGACCTCCGCAGTTGGCAGGACCTTTTGTGGCGGTGCGATGCAGTTACGTATAAAGACACGCCCTTCACTCGTTTATTTCTTCTCTTGCCGGACTCAAACGAAATCGAGTCGGCTTTAGGACGCAAGAAACATACTTGAAGCGGGAACAGGAAACTTACAGATATGATTGACAACCAAGAATATGATAGTCGACTGTGATGTTACTTACTTTCTTCACGGTTGGCCGCACACAAAATGCAATTTTTAAGGGAGCAAAAATTGTTAGGCCTAAGGTACTGAATGAATTTACATACTCCAGGTTCATATTTGGAAGTATTAATCCATGGAACAAAGAACAATTTTAAAATTTGAGGATTGATCAATTACTCAATAGATTTCCCACCTTTGAATTAGAAGTTTATGTGACCGCACATCACAGATACAATAATATAAACAGCCAAATAGATGCAACAATAACAAATTTTATTGATAATTATGATCAGTTCAAAATGTTTCGGGCGATAATTTCGCCCATCCTCAGGAGCAATAGACTGTGTTTACAGCTTGTGGTATAATGCACCGGCGATGCTGCCAGCAGGCAGCACCATAACACAAGCTGTAAACACAGTCTAGTGCTCCTAAGGATGGGCGAAATTATCTCCCAAAACATGTTGAGCTGATCATAATTATCAATAAAATTTATTATTGATGCATCTAGTTGGTTGTTTATATTATTGTATTTCCCATTGTATGACACTCGAAATTTATTATCGGTTTCACAAGCAATGAATTACAATGGAGAATATTTGTTAACATAATGAGCAAGATCGTGTTATTTATATTTCTTCTTCTTCTTTAGGCATTACAACTTCCATATTTGAATGTTTTTGCCTTCTCAACATATGATTTCCACTTATTGCGATCCTGGATGAAGATAGTCCAGTTCTTTATTTTTAGTTTCTTCGTGTCATTTCTTATGTAATCTTCCCATCTCTTCTTTGGTCTCCCTAGTGGTCGTACAGACATCGGTTTCCACTTATATACTTTCTTTACCATTCTCTCTTTCGCCATTCGTTGTAAATGGCCAAACCAGCTTAATCGTTGTGCTGTGATATTTATATTTGCCAGATACTATGTATGGAATCTTCAACGATACTGTCATTATTGGAGGGACGTCGAATGATTGGATCATTGATTAACGATTAATTGGAAAGGATATGGAAGGAAATGGTTGCGGCCTAATATATGTGCCGTTCTGGGATTTTTTGTGGGAATATTAAGGAAAAAGTCACGAGAGTTGGTATTTTGTTGTGGATTCGAAATATATACTTACCGAGTAGAAGTCTAGAGAGTTACTGCAGTATCAGCCAGCTTCATCTTCTTCCAGTGTTGTAAATTGCAAAAATTATTAGAGGATAAGCTTGGTAGAAAAAAGCAATAGATACAGAATTTTTGTGGGGAACATCCTTGTCAAAGTCCCCTCGGAAGACCCTACATGAAAAGGGAAGGGTAATACTGAGGTGGATGTTGGGGTTACGTGGCAAAGACTGGTAACATTTTCTCTGGATTACGTCAAAGAGTGGGTATTTTACAAACCTAAATAAATACGAGGCAACGAAAAACACTTCTTTTAATTGAATTTTATGGATTATTAAGGGAATGTCTAATAAAAGTAATATAAATAGGAAAATCTGTTGAATCCTGATAATAAAGTGCAGTTTAGAAGGAAATAATCCCGATTATATTAAAAGTCGGAAAACGCAGTACGCCCAGACAGGTTTTACGAAGAAGAGGGAAGTACAATCATTAGAGTCTGATGATTAAGGCTGTTGTGTTGCTGAATTACCACGAATGCTTGCCTTCTGGCCACAGGAACTTACTTGTTCTTAGTGCAGAGTGCCCTAATATAATTTTGCTGGGGAGAACACAGTGAAATTACAGTTGTGGTGCGGTTAGCCATTCCTTCTCCCTGTGTCAGTAAGCAGGTAAATTTACAGGACGGATAAAGAAAGGGGCAAGAAACATGATGGACAGAAGTAATGTTCAGAAGGCGTGAACAGTTTAGCAGTTGCTGGTTTAGTATGATTGGTAGTTATAATGAAACATGTTGAGAAAATGACAGTTGGTCTGGTGGCGGGTAGGAAGAAGCTATTACGGTATAAGGAGAGGAACATGACAGCCGTTAGTTGTGAGGCCTGAGATGCGCATACCTAACTAACTAAGTAACTAACTAACTAACTGGCTCTCAGAGCAGATTTCTTCTTGAGAAGCCAACCGTTACTCAGTCAGTCAATAAATCCACTAAAATCTATAGAACCCAAAGGGTCGTTATTTTACCCACAACAGCAGGCCATTTGTCCCTGTTCTGAACCAGACGAACTCACTTCACGCCATCACTTTGTATTTCTTTCAGGTCCATTCTAATATTATCCTCTCCACCAGGCCAAGGGCTTTCCTTCAAGTTTCCCCACCAAAACACTCGTCTCTCCCATGAGTGACGCATGTACCGTCCAGCTCGTTATTTTTTGTTCTATCAATCGAATAGTATTTAATAAGAAATGGAATGCATGAAATTCCTTATTCTGCAGATTTCTAGTCATCTGCTGTCTGCTCCCTCGTAGGCCCAAATATGCTCTTCAGCACCCTATTTTCCAGTACCCTCAGTCTATATCACCATCAACATCATCATAATCATCATCATAATCATCATTTGGCACTACAACTCTTTGTGGGTTTTCCGCCTTCTCAGCCAAGTGTCTCCAAGTTCTTCTATCCTTAGCTATTTCCTTCCAATTTTTTACTTTCAGCTTTTTCAGATCTTCCATAACATCCTCTTACCATCATTGTCTTGGTCTTCCTACTGGTTTAGTTCCCATGGGTTTCCAATCTAATAGCTTCCTAGTTAGCCTTGCTCGGTCCCTTCTTTGAACACGCCCCAGCCATTTGATTCTTTGTGCCTTGATGAATCTCACTATATCTGCACCTACTATTAGTTTATCAGTCTCCATGTTGTTTCGTGTTCTTCTTATATTGTCAATATTGACATTACCAAATATTTTCCTTAGTATTTGCCTTTCAAAATTCCGTAGGTTATTTTCATCTTTTGCTGTTAAAGTTCAAGTCTCTGATGAGTACGTAACGACTGGTCTTACCCTCAGTCTATATGCTTCTCCAAATATGGCAGATAAAGTTTTAGCCAAGTAGAACAGGCAAAATTATAGTTCCCCAATTTTATTCTTTGCATGTTTGAATAGCAAACGGGAAGACAAAATATTTAGGATTGAATTATATCAGGCATTTCCTGAGTTTAATCTGCTCGTAAGCTGCACATATAAGAAAGGTAAAAGGTACGGTGATCTCTGAATCTTCCTAGACACTTCCCAACCGACGCTCTCTACAAATGGATTTTCTCTCTCCCAAGCCCATCTCACAGGAGGATCTTAGGTTTCGATACACCGTAACATTCTGATCCAGAAAAAGTGGCCAAGCGTATCGTTACATAACATCTGCATGTCAGCGAAACAAAATGTGAATAAAGGAGCAATTAAAGAATCAGGAAAAATTTGCCTCACACAAAGGGCAACACCAAACACAAAACGTCAACAATCAGTGCCACAATTATTCAAACAATCGTCACTATCCTCTAAATTATAGCCTTAGTTTAGACAGAAATAATTTATTCTTACACCTAAAATTCTAAAGTCACAAAGAAAAGAAGGGTAAATTACGAAGAAATAGGCCTGTAGACACGTCCGAAGCGTGGCTTAAATAAAAAATCCTTAAATCTTGTGTACTTTAAAAATCTCCGTCATAGAAAATAAACATTTCTTCTCTACTCTTCTCTAGTCAAATTTGATTACAAAAATTACTTCCTCTCGATGCTGTTGTATTTGTTTCAGGGAAACTGGAGTCATGCCACAGAAGATCTTCAATTTTATCTAAGACAATAAAGTCACTATAGCTACAGAACTGCCTCAAATTATGATAGTGTTCTCGCCTCCTCTCATCACTCTCTACCCTCTGCGGAGGTTCCATGTGAGGGCGATGATTCGTTCCCGGTACGCAAAATACAGTTGCGGTTCCGTGAGCTACTGTGCACCGTTAGGGGTTCCTTTCAGCCTCACCATCTACCTTTGAGCCTCTTAAAAGCTTCCACCTCAAACCATGACCAAATCTCACTCGGGATTCCCGTTGCTTGCCACCAACCAACTTTCTTTACCCACTACGAAACTGTTAATTCTTTCTCTTTTCCAGAACCCATAGTTCAAAATCATAACTTCGATGTGTAATGAAGCATGACGAATGAAGGAAACTTAATCCGTTTCCATAACGAACAAGACCAGCAATATAGTATAACGTAACATTAGTGCGCCTTCCTGCAACCACTTTTGCAATGGAAAAGCAATAAGCATTACACATTTTGAGTGTGTGTCCGTAGTCTTCGGTATCCAGCATGCAACGCGCATGCGCCATATTGCCATCTGTGGTCTCTCTGACTCTAAAATATTTTTTTCACATTATCTCATAAACGGCGCGATTTTATTTTTTTCTACAACATTTGTCTGAAATATTTCTCATTCTTAGAAGTGAGCGAGGCATGATCGGTAACCTAAAATGGTCTTCGTATAGAGTAGCCGTTATTCTTGTCAGATATTACTCAATCTCGAATATTCTCGACAGATTTTCGAAAATTACACAAATATCAAGTTTCATGAACATCTGCCTAGTGGGAGCCGAGTTATTCCATGCGGACGGACGGACAGACGGACGGATAGACGGACAGACATGACGAAGTTAATAGTTGCTTCCCGCAATTATGCGAACGAGCCTAACAAGACATGCAATTGAGGCGCGTTCCTGTAATCATTGTTGTAGTGGACAAACAATAAATATTACATATTGTGAGAAACTGAAAATGACAAGGTGATGAGAGGCGTGACTGACAATGTACAGGGGGAAGAAATCTGGTAATTTGAGGTGCAATGTAACCGACAGCTGCTTTATGACGGATTTTGGTGAAACTAGAGGGCCTCATTTGGACAGAAATTTAGAAGTTATTATTGGGAGGCTGGGCATGTGGCGCGTATGGGTGAGGAGAGGGGGGTGTATAGGGTTTTGGTGGGGAAACCGGAGGGAAGGAAACCACTGGGGAGACCTAGGCGTAGATGGGTGGATAATATTAGGATGGATCTCCAGGAGGTGTGATGTGGGTATATGGACTGGATTGGGCTGGCCCAGGATAGAGACAGGTGGAGGAAGCTTGTGAGTGCGGTAATGAACATTCGGGTTCCGTGAAATGCGGGGAATTTCTTGACTAGCTGCAAAACAGTTAGCTTCTCAAGAAGGACTCTTGCACCATGGAGTAAGTAAGTAAGTAAGTAAGTAAGTAAGTAAGTATTGGGAAGAGACTGCATGAGACGCGTGCAGCGAAAAGTATAACTTGGTTACCAACTAAGGACTTGTTCTGAGTCTGAAGGGAAGAAAAAGAGGAAAACCGTGATCGTTTTTAGCCTGCAACAAGACTTTTGAGTGCATGTCTACCATTAGACCGGCTTTGAAGTAAGCGCACCCTAGAAGCAGCACCTACGTATCCACCTAACATAAAACACAGGGTGGTTCCTTTAGAAAGACCAATGGGTAAAATTTTTTTAGGAAAAATACAGCTTTTCCCAGAAATTTAAAATCCACACAACTACTGGATATTTGCCAAATTTAGCATTCAGTGTTAATTCTGGCGGCATGTACAGCAACCCCACGGCTCTAGGTGGCTGCTCTGTGTCATAACTCATATCCTGTTTGAGAGTAAAATAATAAACATCTTTGATCTCGACATTCAATAGAGTGCAGCGGCAAGCTATACAGTCGGTAGGTACCTCCGAAATAAATTTCACAATAGACCCGGTGGGAGCAATTTCTTTTTTTATTCACTGCACCGACAGGTTTCTTCGGACGGTGTATTTCGAGCAACCATTTATCCAGTCAACCCGCCGATTCGTATTTCAGGTCAAATATGTATATATATATATATATATATAACATGAGGGGGGTTAGAGGTATAGCTCTAGACTTCCATGGCCGCGGCACTGGAAGGGGGTGAGTGGTCAGCAGCACGCCCCGGGCGCATTTTACCCCCGGAAAAAACAGGGTATCCATTTTGCATGAGGCTGGGTGGGCCCCAGGGCCAGTCTGGAAGGGCGGAAAATTTCGTCTCCACCGGGATTCGATCCCGGACCGTCCAGCCCGTAGCTCAGTCCCAATACCGACTGAACTACCCGGCCCACCCACCCACCCACTCACACACACACACACCCACCCACATACACACACACACACACACACACCCACATATATATATATACATACATGTAATTGAGTTCAGCAGTTGATACTCGACCTTATACTGAGATAGATCAAACAAATGAATCAGTTCCTTTACTATCCATTGTAACGACATACAATAGTTCATCGGCTGTTGAACATCCCTTCAGACCGGTCACATTAATTAAAATAGCGGTTGTGAATCCTCCAGTCATAGAGGTCACTATTTGTACCATAAGGACTATGAGATATCCAGTCAGGGAAATGAAATTATCTAATATAACGGCCGTAGGACATCCAGTCCCAGGAGTCACATTGCCTGGTGTAACGAGTGTTGGGCACCCAGTCACACAGGGAACATTATCTAATGGAACACCTGTGCCACAGATGCCCCATTATCGACTGTAACGATTTTGGGACATTCAATAATACAAGTCACATTATAAAAGGCAAAATCTGTGGAATATTTAGTAACAGTGGTCACGTTATCGAATACAAGAGATGTGAGACATCCAGCCACAGCGGTCTAATTGACTGCTATAACCTGTGCGACATAAAGTCGTAGAGGTCACATTAATTCGTCTGACGGTTCCAAAACGTTACTTATTTACTTACTTACTCCATGGTGCAGAGTCCTTCTTGAGAAGCTAACTGGTTTGCAACTAATCAAGAAAGTCCTCGCATTTCACGGAACCCGAAGGTTCATTACCGCATTCACAAGGGTCCGCCACCTGTCCCTATTCTGGGTCAGCCCAATCCAGTCCATATACCCATATCCCACCCCCTGGAGATCCATCCTAATATTATCCACCCATCTACGCCTAGGTCTCCCTAGTGGTTTCTTTCCCTCCGGTTTCCCCACCAAGACCCTATACACCCCCCTCTCCTCACCCATACGCGTCACATGCCCAGCCCACCTCATTCATTACCTTATACAATTCGGAATATATTAACTGGGAAATGTTTGATGTGAATATTGCCAATATTTTAAATGTGACATCGCCCTATATGGTTTTTTTTAATATTAATATTCATTTTCACATCTACCTCTCAACAGTAATGTTAGCATAAGTTTTTCCTTTGTATGGATTTCTCTATATTTTATACTCCTTCACCACTCCGTCATTAACGCGTGAAATGCAAAATAAAACGTAAGATCTGCCAAGGCCCTATTTTTATAATACACTCCACATGTCAATAAACTATTTTCTTTTTATTTCGACACTCTCCTCAGCATGTTATGGCACTGGCTGTAGTCGTAAATTAGAAGACATTATTCGTCTTATTTCTGCTCAACACTTCTCGGTCACGACTAGCAAAACTCTCTTTATCAGTCTGACCAAGCCACTTGTCGACGTTGTACAAAGAGAAAAGAAAAAGATGTCGGCATGTTCCCTCTTACAGCAAACAGGTCGCTTCATCCGATATTTTGTCGAACATCGCTTGAATCTCTCCAGTAACCCCATTCAGAAGCAGTCTCTTGCCAATATTCTTTCCACCCCAAACCACTTCTCCTCGTCACCCTCTTCTGGCCAGTCGGTCTCTTGGTCTTGAGGGCAAATCGCTCCGATGTCAGAACAATTCAGGAAAACAGTGACACAAGTGAATCACAATACACAAGAATATTTGGCTCAACCCAATCAAAATCGACCAAAATCAGTTTAATTCGTGTTTTTAACCACAACCGTCCATATTCTTACATTTGATGTAACAACCAACGAATGAACTCAATAAGCTACAATACAATAAAAATTAGTATTCTATTGGATTTTTATTGAGTGCATGCGTTAGTTTATATAGTGAAATTTATTCCTGTTACTTACAGGTGCCGTTTAAAATGTAGGGAATGAAATTTAGAAAATAATTAACATTAAACCTTCTTTGGCAGTTGAATTCGACATTTTGTGAAAAAGAGTTTTCATTGTCTGTATTATTCGATACCATATTTGCTTTGAAGGACAGAAGAGAAACAGAATTTCCGCAGAAAGAGGACAGTATTAACAGTATTCTAGGCGTCACGAACAAAAGGAAATCTTCAAAAGGTTTGGGATTCACCCCCACATCCTATCGTGGCAATCAACCTCAAGGATTAAGTATAATGTCACACATACAACTACCTAGAAATCATAAGGTTCCTCATCCTCGTTGTGTTTATAATAAGCCATAATTGAGTAAATTTACTGTCTAACACAACTATGTGGTGGATATATATATATATATATATATATAATTACATAGAGAACAACTACATGTTTCGGCGCTTGATAATGGCCATCTTCAGGTTGTACATGAAACACTTAGTAAGCAGTTACACATATATATGTTTGTATAACTGCTTAATAAGTGTTTCATATACAACCTGAAAATGGCCATTATCAAGCGCCGAAACATGTATTTGTTCTGTATGTAATAATATATATATATATATATATATATAGGTGAGGGATCAGTATCAGATTGAGATTACAAACAGTTTTGCAGCTTTGGAGAACTCGGACGATGACGAGGACCTAAATAGGACTTGGGAAAACATTAAAGAGAATATCCAAACCTCAGCGAAAGAGAGTCTGGGTTTGGATGAATTTAAGCAGAATAAACCCTGGTTTGATGAGGAATGTTTAGGTTTTTTGGATTAAAGGAAGCGGTCTAAAATTCAGTGGATACAGGATCCAAGCCAAAGCAATGTAGATAATTTGAACTAGGTAAGGCGTGAAGTTAGCAGGCATTTCAGGAACAAAAAGAAGGCATATCTGAGAGCTAAAATTGGGGAACTTGAAACTAACAATAAGATCCAAAACATTAGGGACTTGTATGGGGGCATCAGTGACTTTAAGAAGGGGTACCAGCCTAGATGTAATATAGTAAAGGATGAGAAAGAAGACTTGGTTGCAGACTCCCACGGTATTGTGGCTAGGTGGAGGAAATATTTCTCCCAGCTATTGATCATATATTCTGCATTCCCAAAATACTTGAGAAAAAATGGGAATACAATGAAGAAGTTCATCAGCTCTTTATAGACTTCAAGAAGGCTTATGATTCAGTTAGGAGGGAGGTCTTATATAAGATTCTCATTGAGTTTGGTATCC
>Ga0123352_10020010_pt1 | contig 10667 bp, 5 predicted proteins | sample TergutLab28metaG_FD_89700 | JGI IMG/M metagenome (GOLD analysis project Ga0123352, IMG submission 89700) | Labiotermes labralis P1 segment gut microbial communities from Petit-Saut dam, French Guiana - Lab288 P1 | ecosystem: Host-associated > Arthropoda: Insects > Digestive system > Gut ... | reverse complement strand
GGGTGGGGAGGTGGAGGGGGGGGGGGGGGGCGGGGGGAGGGTTTTTTTGTCTCAGTTTGTGTGGAGCCGCCGGGATAGCGGGAGAAGGGAAGGCGAAGGCAGGAGCCCCGAACGAGTAGGGGGGGGGGGGGGGGGGGGGGGGGGGGCAGTAGTTACCGTTCATCACCGTCTAAATCCGAGGAAAAGATTCAAGAAATCTGTACCTCTCCACCTTCCATACGCCTGCACGGTGTGCAGGAGGACAACATTCCTTTTCATTATGACATTTTACTCTCGATTATCCGGAGTAATGGTGGGCAGCGGATACGTGGAGAAATGAGAAAGACGAACGTTCGGAGACACGCAACACGCTTCACTGAGCCTCGAGGGAAAAATAAAATTAATTTATTGATTGTATTCATAACACATAGCTAACACTTACTGCTTACGTAAACAGTCCGTGATTTTTGTTTGAACTGAGGATTTTGTGCGAGCTCTCTGCGCTAAATGACGTCATTCCGCGCCTTCGTCATTAGTCATTAGCACGTGCACGCATAATCGAGAGTACTCTGTATTATGGCAATGCTGGGTTTAGTTTTCGCTTTCGTTTTGAGTAAAGAAGATACTGCCTGTGTGGGCCCGGTAGCTCAGTCGGTATAGCGACTGAGCTACTGGCTGGACGGTCCGGGATCGAATCCCGGTGGGGACGAGATTTTCCGCCCGTCCAGACCGGCCCACGAGCACACCCAGCCTCCTGTAAAATGGGTACCGGGTCTTTCCCGGGGGTAAAGTGCGGCTGGGGCGTGCTGCTGACCACTCACCCCCTTCTAGGGCCGCGGTCATGGAAGAGTAGAGCTATATCTCTACCCACCCTCTGGGCCACACCGGGCCTGTAACGGGATCACTTTACCCTTACCTTTAAGATACTGTCTATACGAATTCCAGTTTCCGTGTAACTCAACTTTTTTTTTTTGGACAGGTTTGACTGTACTGCGAATACTCCGACGAGAATACTCCTATCTGACAAACTGTCAGGTATATAGATGAAGGTGTGGCCAGAAGCACATACGCAGCATACGACCCTCTGCATCAGGCTGTCTGTTCGAGATCTCAGAAAGCTTTGAAGCGAGCCGTTCTTTATTAATTTTTGTGAATTGATAGCGGATGCAAGACAACCACACCTCTGTGGACACAATGGCAGGTCTGTTCGGGACAGAAAGGAAAGCGGTACTTGGAGCAAGCAACAATAGCTCACGGCAAGTTCTCACGTCATTATCATTAAGGCCACTAAGACCAAAATAAACTTATCCGTTTCAATTCTTAGGGTATTCGTCGACTCGATCCAATAAACAGTTATTATAATCCAATTGGATTTCGGCTATGTGTTCTTATAGGATCAGAAACCGTATCATAGGGTAACTGGCTCCCGACAGCTCGAGAGAAATTAGTGGTCTAACCGTCTAGGGTGGAAATGTGAATTTCCTCTTACGCACTTCCACCTTTGAAGATTAGACCACTACGTCGTCTGGAAACATCGGGAACAAATTACTCAGTGACGTGACGTCATATCCCAGAACAAGAGAAACCTGAGCAATACCACCGCAGGAACCTAAAAACTAGATTCGATTAAGCTGTTTGGAAAACCGTTCAGAATGCTGGACGAACAAGAGAGGCAATGTCCGTATAACGTAACATAGAGGCGCGTTACTGTAAACATTGTTGCATTGGAAAAGCAATAAGTGTTACATATTGTGAGTGTGGGTTTGTAGCCTTAGGTTTGCAGCACCCAACGCGCATGCGCCATGTTGTCATCTGTGGCCTGTCTGCCTCTACAATATTTATCCCCACTATCTCATAAACGGCAAGATTTTCGAAAAAAAAAAAATATTGAATACAAAAAGTGTGTTTTCATTTTCTCTACATTTTCCTGAAACATTTCTCATCCTTAGGAAGAGCTGAGCCAGATAGGATCAAAAACGTACATTTGGGCTTCACGTCAAGTGCCCGTTATTCTTATCAGATTTTAATAAAGTTTAAATTTTCTGGACAAATTTTTCTGAAAACACAGTATCAAATTTCATGAAAATCCGCCAACTGGCACCCGAGTTATGAAAATCCGCCAACTGGCACCCGAGTTATGAAAATCCGCCAACTGGCACCCGAGTTATGAAAATCCGCCAACTGGCACCCGAGTTGTTCCAAGCGGACAGACGGATGGACAGCAATAACGAAGCTAATAGTCGCTTCTCGCAATAACGTGCCCAAACATGTGACCCTGAAGTGAATTGCATAATGATGAGCTTCATAATTTGTACTTCTATAGAGCATTATTTACGTAATGGAAACAGGAAAAAACGAGGAAGCGGGGAGGAGGGGGAGTGAGGGGGAGTTTGGAGGAAATGAGAGATGCATAATTATAAGATTTTATTGGAATGCATGAGAACTTGGGACACCTGATGTAATATTAAACATGATATGGAAGGGGCAGGTTGGTGAAAGGTGGACTTGAGTTAACTGGTTCGAGTTAAAGTAGTTAGTTATGAATCAACGCTGTACAACATCCAAGAAGAACGAAGATCTCATCTACACGGCGGCAAAAGCTTGAAATCAGGTGCTCAAGAGACTTTTGGACGTCCGAATTTTGTGAAATGTGTCAGAAAACACTTTGGGCTCACTACGCACAGTGTATTTCTTCATCAGAAAAGCAACGACCATGTTTCAAACCCATGAACCATGACAGAGGCAAAGGATTTGTTTCTTCTTCACAACGCTGTAAATGTACCCTTACCTGAAACAAAAACTTCAACAAACATGGAAATTACTTCAGGCACTGTTTATTAACAACTGTTCACCCACCTGATTACCTGCCGATGGTCAGCGTTGTGGTCATCACTTGTGGTCGGGTGGAGCCGACGTTGAATCTGGTCATGACCCTGGGTATCCTGCTGACTGATGCATAAGTTTCCACTCTTCCACCTACCACATGTTAGGACAGCGCCTCAAATTAGCCACCATTGCTCCGTTTCGTATTTTCCCAATTCGTTATGCCCAATCATCGTGCGACTCAGTGCTTTATAGCCTATAGGAAGGAGAAAGCGTCATTAATACATGTATTAGAAGAAAAACAGTAAATATATTAGCGATATAAGCGTGCCCATCCATCTCCTTGTAGAGCCCAGCTTCAGAATAAGTGGAGTTTCAATGCCACGCCTCAAGCTGTCTTCCCATGGCAGGGCGCTGAAGCTCAAATGCATCAAATCTGTATAATAAATTATGCACCGTCAATACACAACATACATCAAACAAGATGCGATAATTACAATTATGTGATATTTGGCTACATGTTTCGGCCGTGACCGGCCATCTTCAGGCCAACTAAGAACAACAATTAAGGTATAGTAAAAAATGTTACTCAATGGGATCCCATTTCATTCACATTAAACCTTGATAAAATATTAAAATTCTTACTCAAGATTTAAACAGTGGAATAGTATGATAAAATGCTAAAACTAAACCTTCATGCACTGTATTCAGTGTAGTTTTACCATTTTACCACACTATTCCACTGTTTTAATCTTAAGAATTTTCATATTTTATCAAGTTTTAATGTGAAAGAAATGGGATCCCATTGAGTAACATTTTTACTGTACCTCAATTGTTGTTCATAGTTGGCCTGAAGATGGCCGGTCACGGCCGAAACATGTAGCCAAATATCACCTAATTGTAATTATCGCATCTTGTCTGATTTATGTTGTGTATTGACGGTGCATAATATATTATACAGATTCGATAATACACAACGGTATGACCTCTCTCTCAAAACAAATCAAATGTATTATTTTCATTTATACGATATAACGTAAAGCATCGTAAATGAATAATCTACTTTTCATTTTACACAACAAGTTAACCTAAACTGTTACGTTTATCATAACTGCCATATCATACCCAGTTCGAAATATTCAGAAGCGACATACCCATGTGTTGAGATTTTAAGACTTCCTTTACTTTTTCATATTATTTATTTCTATTTTTCTTCTATCGCCATTTCTCTCACTTTCTAAGTTTCAAACATGACAAGCTGTCACGATCGTGGTTAGGCCTGTACCACAGTACGACTGTAATAGTCCGTCATTTTCAAGGCAAGTGCCATGGAGCCAGACCTCCAGATATTTCACTGCAGATGTCAGAATCATGCTCTGGCTGCTGCATTGAAAAATATAGTAAGCCACGAAGACGGTAACTGAGGTAGATATTCCAGACCTTACCACTGTGCGAGGTAGGTGGCCGAACTAACATTGGCCCTTTTACCTTTGGGCTAGATTCGACGACCGCCAGTCGATAGAACTTCAGGGAGGTCCTGGAACCATTCTGGACGCAGTGGTTAGTAAAAACACCCCAACGGCTCTACCGAGAATAGAAGGCAGGTCGTCGACGTCTTAGTGTGCCAGATAACTGAATTTTCAGAAGATCAAGCCGTCCAATTGCTAATAGCATTATGAGAGACTCGGTCGGGGACAAAAGTATAATGACCACCCGCATTTTGACATGTCCAAAGCAGTTTCTGGTGAATGTGAAATCTGACAGCTGCAGAGGCCGAATGTTGCTGAAAACAGATTCATGAAATACAGTGGCTACTTGAGGAGAGCATGTAGAAGTGAGTGGACAGAGACGGAGAAGCAGAAAAAAAGGACACAAATATGAGGAGGGAAACAAACAGAAAGACAACGAGGAGGAGAACAAAAACGAGAAGAAAATATGCGAGGAAAGAAGGAATACAAACATTAGTAAATGAAGAAGGACTCGAAAGAAGGACGAAAATGAAGGAATATATATGAAGGAAATTATAAGATAAGATAAGGGAACAGAACAAGAAAGCGTACGTGAAATTTTGCGTTTATGCACTGTCCGTATATCTTAAATCTAGGAAAGCTTTCTTGGTGTCGACAGTACTACTTCTGAGCTGTTCTAATGTACGGCATCCAATCTCCAAGTATTACGGGGGGGGGGGGGGGGGCAGTTTAACGACGTAATTCCGGCAATAAACTTGGGAAAATCATTACGAATTCTTATGTCGAAGCACTACTTCAGGAATTATCTAGAAAGATTGATAAAACCACACAACATCTAAATAAGAATAGCAGATGATCCACCAGAAACTCACGCACAAAATTACTCTGTTACTGCCACGCCCAGCTGTACTTATACAAGGCTCCATCGGCCATACCCTTAGTGCAGGCAGCTTCACTACCAAGCTGAAGGGATCACTCGTCTGAACAAAACAAAACAAAAAAAAAATTGTTTAGTTTAGCTGAATTTCTGTTTTGATTTCTCTGATGTGTTGACAGCAGCGTATAACCACTGCAGGAAGGACAGAACTAAACTTGTTATGTAACCAACAACTACAGATTGTTTTTTTTTTATATTATACCAGCGCGCGTTGAAATTAAAGTTTTAATTAACACGAACATATGAATGGCAGTCTGGAATAAAGTATTGTAAGTGATCATTCAGCACACGATAGACGCCTGTAATCAATGGCGTTACGTAAATCTGAATGTCCCAACTGTTTCATAAGCAGTCAGTGTTGGCCTGGTTCCAGTTGATTTCTTCCGTTCTTATGCAAATAACACAACGCTGCCGACAGTCTGTACATGAACACCTGCACAACTACTCACGGATAAACCACAAGAAGTTCTGCAACAGGCTCAGGTGACCACTCTGCTTTATTCTCTCTCTGACACCAAACTCGACTGATATTTTAAGTAATTATAAAACATGTCTGTTTGTTTGTTTTTGGCGCGACAGCCCCCCAGTGGGCCAGGGCCTCCTCATTCACGAGGTTTCTAGATCACACACAACGACGCATCACAGTCGGTAGGATTCCTATGGACGAGTGATCGGTTCGTCGCAGAGACCTCTACCTGACAACACACAACACTCACAGACATACATCCATGCCCCCGCTGGGATTCGAACCCACAATCTCAGCAGGCGAGCGGCCGCAGACCTACGCCTTAGACCGCGCGGCTACTGGGACCGGCAATTATAAAACATACCGAGACATAAAGTGAAAAAAAAGTGAAGAAAGGTGAAAATTGTGGCAGTTTTAACCCGGCATCTGATAGCTAGGAAGTTGGGCGGGTCCTGGTACTACGACTGGCATGTTGGTGAAGAGAAACATGCTTGTCCTGACGGAAATCAATCTTCTGCTCCTCATTTACTTTAATAACAAATCTGCCCGTAGTCGCAACTTATGATCATCATTCATAATTATTTCAATTTTCGGCCAATGTTAGGCGATGTTGGTTGTGTTCATTTATTACGTAGTAGCACGAATACCTTATGGAAGGACACTAAAGTCCTAATCGCAGCAGACTGGAAATAAAGTCAGATGAACCAATTTCGTGCTCATATATTGTCACCAGAAAGCAGGATAGTATCACGACATACGGTAAGAAGTTTTATAAAAGAGATGCAGTGCAACTTTGTGGTAAACGCATTAGCGGATCGATTAATTGGCGGTAAACTTCGAAGGAGGGAAATATGTTTCCCCCCCATCAAAAAGGAATTACACTATTTCTTCGCGGGGCCAAGCTCCCAGTGTCTTTTGTCATTGCACGTCAACTTATCCCATGAAGAGCATTCACTCTAGCTCCATCTGTTACATGTCATACGAACTACATGTGATAATGCCTCCTATCAAAATACAAATGTTTTGTTAGCACGAGAGTAATAGGCCGGGTAGCTCAGTCGGTATAGCAACTGAGCTACGGGTTGGACGGTCCGGGATCGAATCCCGGTGTGGACGAGATTTTCCGCCCGTCCAGACCGACCCTGGGGCCCATCCAGCCTCCTGTACAATGGATACCGGGTCTTTCCCGGGGGTAGAGGAGGCCGGGGCCTGGGGCTGACCTCCCACCCCCATCTAGAGTGTCGAGGTCTTAGAAAGAGTAGAACTATAACTCTACTCATCCTAAGGGCCTGCGTGGCCTATAAAAAAGGGTGAAACCTCCCTACCTAACAAGAGATTTACAAGATAGTCAGCTTTACTCACTGAACATATTAATAAGTAACTTGCAAAACATGAAGCCGGAATACCTCAGTCGGTACAGTGACTAGGCCAAGGGCTGGGATATGGAGGAACTGTAGTTATATTTCCGGGAAGACGCAAAACATTTCTGTCTTCTTGAAAGCTCCCAGGCCGGCTCTGGGGTGAACCCAGCCTCATACGCAGTGGATACCGTACTTTCTGCACCCGTAAATAACGGCAACTGGCGGCGTACAACGAAAATTCACACGGAAATAGCGCCGAGGTTAAAGTCACAGAGACAACTGCAAATTTATCTTACAAAACTTCGCTTCTCAGTACGAGGAAATGGCTGCAATTGAGAGTGTCTGAGAAACATATGTCAAGGTTGGAGGTGTAATTAGCAGGTTCCTACCAAATTGTGATTGCACTCTTTAGGTTAAAGGTAAATCCCATTACAGACCCGAGGTGCCCAGAGGGTCCCAGGAAGTTAAGATTCCCAGATTACGTGACATTGGCCCAGGATGGTGGTAAGGTTGTCAGCCTTACGCAGCGGCCGCTTTTACCCCCAGGAAATACTCCTGGTACTCATTTCTGTTAGAGGCCGAGTCGGACCCAGGGCCTTAGTGCGATTGGAAGGATTTTACATCAAGGAAAAATTCCAATGACACCGTCTGGGATCGAACCAGTGACCTTCCGATTTGTAGCACAGCGCTTTAACCACTGTGCTACCGCGGTCCCCCACTCTTTAAGTTACTCATTTACATAACCATCGATCTATTTAACGACGCTTGCAAAAACACGCAACTGTCTAGCCATTTTTTTTTCAGTTAATTCATTCGTCTTTCCATCCATATGAATCTACTGCTTCCATCTTCAAAGCTGGTACTTAATGCCGCATATTCTTACGACATGGTTACAGAGCACACGGCGTCACATTCCGAAAACCTGTCGCTTTCATGGACTTCCGTAAGAACCCACAGTCTCAAGCAAGAAACGAAAGACTGCTTGATGGATGATGAATTAATGCATAAATGGGTGGTTGGATACACGTATATGAAACAATGAGTGAATGTATGGATGGACAGAAGGATGGTTGATGGGTAGTTGGATGGACGACTGAATTTTAACTTTTTATGGATGAAACGTGTGTTTTGTATAAGGACTTAGTACCTACCGCGCAGTAAACACTCTCTATCTCGGTTGTGAAAATCAATTAGTTAATCTTGTATAGGGCAAAAGTCGTTGCTTGTTATGACATACTTGCAAGACAGATAAATTTAAACTGCAGGCACAATGCAGAATTTTAATGTTAAACCTTATGGCACTGTACATAAAATAACAGCTTTGCTTTAAAAGTTTAAATGAATGGACGGACGGATGGTTTACATTGGTGTCTCCTAAGATGAAATTATATCAGGTCTTATTCCCGTTCATTTTTTATGGTTTGAATTGAATTGAAAATAGGATCGGAGTTGTTCAGAGGACGCGCAGGTGCTTGGAATGATCTAGAGACAAGTAATTACAAGAGTGGTTACACAGTAACATGGTTGGTGGTCTATCCCCTCGTTACACAGTTTGAACCGCTCATATCGCGCAAGGAACTGACCGTCACCCGGGCAGAATTTAGGCCTACGCTTGCATCTGATTTGAAAGCACGCATAATCGAATGTCTGCAGCAACCAGCAACAGAAGATGCGTTACTAAGGTATTCTTAAAGTCATGAAAAGCTTTTAGCCAGGTCACTGACTTTCCAAGGTCACAGTCACCACTTCAAGGACAAAGCTGTTCAGAAGATAACAGGGAGAGAGATGTCTTGTACAAACATTTCACATAATTCTTCTCTCCAGTCACAAGTAACAGAAGATCTTTTGTAGTGTTCGAAGCCTGATCCAGCTTGTACGGTTTTTAAAGTCCTCGGATTACAACCAAAGGTCAAATTTCTCCACGAAAATTAGGAAGTAAGATATGTTGTGGGTAACAAGCAATGCAATGCAAGTATTCGTTGTAGGAACAAGTAATAGAAAATGTGTCATTTCGTAACATTTGAAGACATGATACTGCTTTATCCACGGTGCTGGAGAGCAATGACAGGTCTTTGTTCTACGCCAGATCATAAGACATGATGCTTTGTAAGCAATGTGAAATGAACGTGGCCTGCAGTCCAAGGTAGTGGTACCCTTTACTGTTCAATATAAACCACAAACATTTAGCCAGCTTACTGGGTTTTCAAGGTCACGGATCGACATAAAAGTCCACGTCCTTCACACGATCATTCAAAGTGTATTTTGTTTACAGAGTTAGTTGATATACTCCCTGCAGTTGCTCACAACACCACACGTGTTACTTCGTCCTTCTCAATGTCATGATAAACAATTAGCTATATTACTAGTTTTTCAAGGTCACGGGCACCAATTAAAGTTCATTGTTCTTAACAGGTTCATAGAGGTATGATTTTTATGGACACTTCTTTAAACATTTCTCTGCAGTGACACGTACCAGATTATGCTTTATTTAGTAGCGCTAAATGCCATAACAAAATTCTAGCCAGAGCACAAAATTTGCAACTTCACACGAACGAATTCAGGGTCAGTGTTCTTCACAAGTTCATATGGAATGTGACGAATTTTTGTGCACAGTTAAATCCTTTGCATTCAGACATTACAGGATATGTCTCACATATTACTGTGACGTATATTTATAATGTAATATTATACCAAATCAGTCCATTTCCAAGGTCACAAAACCGAATCTAAATCAAGTCTTAACAATATGATATAAAGTGTGTTTTCTTGTGTACTCAGTTAAACGAAAAACTTTTGCGCGATTACAAGCAAGAGAAGACGTTGAGTGTTATTAGTGTTTAGCAAAGTCGCTGGTTATCCAAGGTCACAAACTTCGATGCCAATCACAAGGTCGCGTAAAGGTAATCGATCAAGCTTTCAAGGTCATACACTTCACACAAATTTATGATCATCATTGCTCATTTGAGCTGCTCCGAGGCACCCACGTTATTTTTTGTTACCAAGATCAGCTTCCTCTTACCAACAGCCATTTTGAGATTCCTTTGAATTTTCTAATTAGTTCTAATTGAAACGTCACGTTATAGCGGACAGGTCGACGAGTGTGCAAACATTAATATAGTTTACGGATTTATTTACAGGTGTCACAAACGTAATGTATACTGCAACAAGGCCTAATTATACTGATGTGACTTAATTTAGAAGTTTGAGGGTTGTTTGACCGTGCATCTTCCTCATGAAATAAAGTGAAATGCCAACTTGATGCAACTAGGTAATTTTATTGATGTATTCTTGGCTCTACATGTTTCGGGTACATACACCCATCATCAGGAGCATTAGATGTTGAGTTGCAGCATGTGGTTTTCTGTACCGAGTTTTTGGATGGGTGGTGGTCTTGAGAGTTGCTGCGTGGGTCGTGTGTACGGTGCGGATGGTGTCGTCGCACGGCACCATCCGCACCGTACACACGACCTACACAGCGGGTCTCAAGACCACCACCCATACAAAAACTCGGTGCAGAAAACCTTATGCTGTAACTTAACATCCAATGCTCCTGATGATGGGCGTATGTACCCGAAACATGTAGAGCTAAGAATACATCAATAAAATTACCTTGTTGCATCAAGTTGGCATTT
>Ga0123352_10020009_pt1 | contig 10667 bp, 9 predicted proteins | sample TergutLab28metaG_FD_89700 | JGI IMG/M metagenome (GOLD analysis project Ga0123352, IMG submission 89700) | Labiotermes labralis P1 segment gut microbial communities from Petit-Saut dam, French Guiana - Lab288 P1 | ecosystem: Host-associated > Arthropoda: Insects > Digestive system > Gut ... | reverse complement strand
TAATTTTAGCACACCCTGTATATAAAATGTGAATAATACAGGAACCAAATACGTTAGAATTATGAAACAAACTGCATTTTGAAGAGAAAAAAACAGAGAGTATATACCATGTTTAAAATATTCTGTACCTATATTTGTTGAATAAATATATAAAATATAACTTTAGAGGTTAGCGGTGCGGTATGACCACTATAGTTGACATTAGGCGTCAAAAGGTTAATTTCCTAGACATCAATAAGCGACTGTTTCTGTTACGTTGCTCGCCATCTCGCTGGCTTACAAATTCAATTTTTAAACACTGCTTGGACTAAGGGCATCCAACCGTTTCATGGCAGAGGGCCAAACCCGTTACTGTGGAGCTGGTATGCCGGTGACACGTGGCAAAACAGCAATAAGTGGAATATCTAGCAGCCTGAATTATTGTGTGATGTCTACAGCAGTTCAACACACACAATTTACAAATGTGGTCGCGAGCTGCGGGTTGAAGACGAACCTTCTGCTTTAACCCTTTACATGCTAACGTGGAGAATATGGTGAGCTCCGAATAATGCCAGCAAATGGCAGATGGGATTTAATTCGGCATTTAAAGGGTTAAAAGGCTCTGCCAAGACTCGAGAGCCCAGTCGCCGGCGTCACACCATGGAGACTCGGGTTCGATCCCAGGCCAGTACACAGGATATGTGTGTTGCACAAAGTGGCACTGGGACGTATTTATGACCCCGTACTCCGAGTTTCCCCTATCATTATCATTATCACTCCATCAATGCTCCATAGTCATCTTCGTCTCAATAATGTTCTCATTAGAAGGACGAGTGGGCAAAGTTTGAGAACTCTGAAACAGAGCAAGGCTGCTGAAGATATAAAGGAGCATTGGACAGATTTCGGATCGTTATTCTCCAACTTTAACCTTTAGGCGCCATGCATCTTATGTATAGGACAGACGGGCCGCTCCTCCCCACAGCACGCTTTTTTATATATTTAGTCAAAAAATATATTTAATTTTTTTTTTTAGACTTTTTCTCACCATCTTCGTTTATTCCTCCACAAAATATCGTGTATTTCCTAATGTTAACCTTCTTGGTTCATAAAATATTCACATTTTACATAAATGATGTGCTAAACTGTAAATGTCTAGCTCCAGGGCCAAAGGGTTAACTCTCTTAGTGCAATGGGCATACTTTAATGACGCATTTTTTCTACTATTCACAGGCATTCTGTCACAGGAACTAACAGAATACATGCAAGAAAAGCACGGAAACTACACCAGTTACATCGCAGCGTCATACGTAAAACACGTGGAAAGTGCTGGGGCAAGAGTCGTCCCAATCAAGTGAGTGCTTTGTGCTAGCTCTACCATATGCTTATTACATGCTTAGAGACAACGCAGCCGTACTGCGAACTTACGCGTTACGAGTCAACCGGAATTGCCGGGAGGAACGTCGGATTCCAGCCTAAGTGCGCGGTCTTGTAAGAAAAAAAACACCCTGTATATCGATTTAATAAATGAAGATTTTGTTGAGAGTTTTTACGGATCTGTTACAAAAATCATTCAAGATTTTCTTTGCTTTACAAGTTTTGCTTTTTCTTTTTCTTTTATGCTATCTTAACACAAATACAGCAAAAGATGGATCATAATTTTCACTGTGTTTTTATTTTGATTCTCATGATTACAAACCCGTGTAGCTTCGTGAAGATGGATGCAGCTTAATATTTCCGAAATGTTGGTGCCCACCGGCAGAGTATTGTATTTGGTGACAGACTCTCAGACTTGCCTAACGTTCAACAGAAATATTTTTGCTAACTTCCTTGTGTCGATACAAGTGCCATATTAAAGAACGGCATCTCGTTCTACTGCCATAGCAGTGAGAATTTCGTACGCATGCGCAAAGGCGAAAGAGTCGGACGCTCCTTCCTCCAAATCAGTCCGCCCATCAGTCACGAGTTCCGTTTACGGTTGCTCTGTATACGAAACACCCTGTATCATGGGTGCAGTACCTGTGCGCTCCCAAAGACAACATCGGATGTTCAGATTATTCCCCCCACTTGTGCAAGAAACCCGCACACATCAATCGAGGGAGAACGAAAAAAGAAATTTGAGGTACAAGATTTGAGGTTCTCACAGGGATGACTATGGGGACTAGCCATTTTTTGTGGTTCTGACGCCGTGTATATTGGTAGAAATTTAGGTCGTTCCAGAAGAATCAAATCCTGAAATGTAGGCATTACGTTTCTCCGAAACGTCGGTACGTTTATGCCACCTTATACGGCGTCACTTTCCATGAGATGGCTCTCTTATTTTGGAGTTTATATGACTAGCGAATATATTTTGACTAAGTTGATGACCGTTGTTGATTTGGTCATACGAACATGGCGGGATTCAAATACAGGGCGTTCCTTTTATCACCGCCTCGAGCACTGCTGTTTTATGTCATTTATCCTGTATTTCTGTTTCTTGCAGAATTAACCAGACCGAGTCTTACTATCAGCACTTGATAGATTACGTAAATGGGTAAGCTGAATTTTAAGTTAGCACACCTGTTGTGCTGTTAGTTAAGTTAGCACACCTGTTGTGGTGTTATTTAAATTAGCACACCTGTTGTGCTATTATTTAAGTTAGCACACCTGTTGTGCTGTTAGTTAAGTTAGCACACCTGTTGTGCTGTTAGTTAAGTTAGCACACCTGTTGTGTTGTTAGTTAAGTTAGCGCACCTGTTGTGCTGTTATTTAAGTTAGCACACCTGTTGTGCTATTATTTAAGTTGGCACACCTGTTGTGCTATTATTTAAGTTAGCACACCTGTTGTGCTGTTATTTCCAAAATTGTCGCTTGGTTACAAAAACAAATGGTGGTGAGGGTTTAAGAAGCATAAGAACTCAAATTATGATCTTCTGAACCTAGCTCAAATCATACTGAAGACTGGAGCACCAAGTGTTTCGGAAAACTCAGGACACAATCATTATACAGGGTCCTTATTTTAACTGAAATATATTTCTGTCATCGCCGCTATTTGGTCGCTCGTGTGGTCTGTAGGCTGGATGGGCTACGTTCACACTGCAAGCGATCTGACAGGTAGTAACGAAAGATAGTTGTCAGATACGATTATAACCCTATACTACAGGGTGTAAAAAGTTATGAATATCATCATTTGAGGGATATCTTGACGTATGAAAATGACAGGGCGTGATTATGAGAAGAGGCTGCATCTCGTACAACTTCAGTTTTCACTGAAGACCAAATCAAAAACTTTAAGCAAATCCTACGCTTTCAAAAACCGTTCAAGGTCTTGTAATTTAGGTCAGCAGTTCAGAGGTCACACTGCGTACTAAAATGTCACTTATTATTTAGACTTAAGAGCTGGCTAAAGAAATTTTAATTCGTATGTGCTTTGAACGTATAGTTCAGAGGGTTATACAGGGTGATGCAGAAGTACCTGACCCTAGAAGCAGCACATTAAAAAACATCAAGTGCCAAGTGATTTATGCGCCACACTCTATGTGGATGTGTTCGTGTCATTGTGACGTCATACATCGATGTCGCGCTGCAGGCGCCATCTTATTCTGCAAACCAGCAAGTGGGCTTGTGAGAAAATGCAGTTAAAAACACAAAAATATTCTTTGTTACTGCCCAAAACAAAAACGCACTTTGCTTATCCCCCCCCCAGTGAGCTTATAGAAAACACTCCAAACGTATTATGAAATTCAACCCCTTTCTCTTACCAATATGTACGGTAACCAAGGGTCTTAAAGCGATGTGCACGTATTGCGGTAAAGGTTTTTCCGATCACACTAATTTACATTAATTAAATAACGCGAGCGTTATTCCATCGATAACATTAATGCTTAGTGCATGATGCGCAATACTATAGCCTATCCTACCCAACAGTCATCCTCACCTTCTCGTGGTACACCCTGTTCTCACAAACGAGGAAATGACGACCGAGTCACAGCGGTATAACTGTTTAATCAGGAATGGAGGAAATGCCATCCCTAAACATGTCGGTCCAAAGGCTAAAGGTAGCAATCCTACCACTGGACTTACCCTGCTCTGGGCCCGTAACCCATTCAGGAGAAAATTTAACCTCTGACAAGTCTCTCGAAAAGAAGCCGGACAGATAACACTACTCCCCAACTGGCAGAAGGAATCATGGTAGACCTTTGAAGAGACTTCTGGGTACGTGAGACCGGAACGGGTCAACAAGTGGGCCAACTCCATGACCGATATGCGATGATGATGATGATGATGATGATAGTGGTGATATTATTGTCAGATTTTAATAAAGCTTCAATTTCCTTGATAGAATTTTCGAAAAATCCTAAAAAATTATCAAATTTAAGGAAAATCCGCCCACTAGGAGTCTGAGTTTTTCTATTCGGATGCACGGACGGACAGACATGGTCGATTTTTTGCGATTTTGCGAACGCGACCGAAGACAACGTTACTAGGGGATACCAAATGCACAGTCAAGTAAGTTTCGTTGCAAAACTTTGTTTTATTACTGTGTTGCGTAGGATCTGTTGTGTCAATCAGTGCAGTGTAAGGCTCCGTCTTCACAAGCGGCTTCTAGCAACGCTGCCACCTCCCGCAGCTGTCCATCCATCCACATGCCGCTTGGAGCAGCGCTTCATAAGCCGCAAGCAAGCACAAACGGCACTCTAATATTCCTAGTGCTTCTCAGCTAGAAGCGGGAGCAAATCCGGCCCAAGGTACTGGCAGCATTTGTAACGCCCTGACCTTGAAAGCAGGGCTGCTATTTCGGTAGCTCACGTTCTTCCTATTGAGAACAATGATACAAGATGCACACGTGACGTTCAATCCAGGATTGCCACGCACAAACAGCATTCGACAAGAATAAGATGCTACTCACCAGTAAATCGGTCTTCATATAAGGAAGAACATAGGGAAGGCTACAATTGGAATAAACATCCAGTACAAGAACAAAATCAATGGCAATGTGGGGAAACCACATACAGAGGGTAGAATTTGTGATAAACGATAATATTATTGAACAGGTTACAGATTTTATGTACTTGGAGTACCGTATATCAGGATACAAAAGTGATTTGGAAGACAAATTGCAAACATACAACAAAATAAACGGAGCTATACGGAGACATTTTGGAAAACAGATGAACAAAGAAACAAAATTAAGAATTCACAACATTACAGCTAAAGCAGCATTGAAATTTGGAAGTAAAGCTCGGATACTGAAGAAAAGAGAGGAACAACGCTTAGAAGCAGCACAGATGAAATTTTTGAGACACTTGGAATAACAAAACTAGACAAAGAAAAGAATTAGGGAGAAAACGGGAGCACAGAACACAGTAAAGGAAATAAAAACAGTACCAGAAAAAGTGGCTACAACATGTACAGAGGATGGACACATATATAATACCAAAACAAGCACTACAATATAAACTGAAAGGACAAAGGAACATAGGACGACCGAGGAAGAGATGGAGGGACCAACTTCATCTTGAGGATCAAGGAACAGGAAACACGCCTAACCCTTCAGGAACATGATGATGATGATGATGATATTTGGAACATAGCTTCGTATGGTACTGAAACTTGGACACTTCGGAAAGTAAATTAGAAATACGTGGAGATTTTTTAATGTGGCGCTGGAAAAAAAATGGAGATCAGTTGGACCGATCGTGTGAGAAATGAAGACGTGTTACATAGCGTAAAGGAGGAGAGGAATGTCCTGAAAACTGTAAAAAGGAGGAAGGCTAACTGAATTGATCACATCTTGAGTAGGAACTGCCTTCCAAAACACGTTATTGGAGGAAGGATAGAAGGAAAGGTATAGGTGACGGGAAGACGAGGAAGAAGACGTAAGCTGCTACTGTTTGAACATAAGGAAACAAGAGGATACTGGAAATTGAAAGGGAAAGCACTAGCTCGCACTGTGTGGAGAACTGGCTTTGGAAAAGGCCGTGGACCTGTCGTAAGGCAGACTACGCCATGATGATGATGATGATGATACGTTATGCTGATGCTAGTGGAAATACGTCAATTGAAGCTGCATGTAGCATGGCTCACGTCAGCGCTGCTGAAGCCGCTTACGGAAAATCAGCCCAAGGGTACGTACAGTTTACACTGCTCGAACTATATATAACTGACACATGGAATGGTTTACATAGCATCCAGACGCTCGGTGACCGAATAATGGCGGAAAGAGATAAACGATTGTTGTCAGATAAAATAAGGGACCGGTCACGAGGCTGTCAGCCGACATAAACAGACCTCCGTGTAATATCCGTTTTAGCAGCAACTGATCGAGAATTTATCTGTACCTTGCGACAGTTCCCCACCGTCTCTGCAATACCATCACTGGTCCCTACTCTAATACTGGAGCTCCGATCGCTCAGTCGGTACAGCGAGCAGTCTATACCACTGTTTCCTAATCTTGTTTGCTCGCGGACTGCTTTTGGCTTCAAAAAATAACCAATGATCCTCACATTCTTCCTCACGTACGTGCAGAGTGTCCTGACGATAGATACACAAAATTAAAAATGTATGTATCAGAACTGATTTCATATAGCCACTAAAACATACCGGTAGCTTATGTAACAATGCATTGCGTGATTTGACCTTCGTTAAACTGACTGTCGCTCGCTAATGGGTACATGGGATTTCTTAATTAGATATTCTAACGGTCATACGAAATAAACACATCGCCAATTAATCAGGAGACGGCCATCTCTTTCCATAGGGGCCCCATCTGGGGAACCTGGAGGAGGACTCATCTACCGGGGACTTTGAAAGCTGGATGAAGGGGGGCTCTGTTGATGAAGGGTCTCTCTCTCTCTCTCTCTCTCTCTCCGTGGAGGGGGCCTCGGGGAGAGCTCCCTCAGTGGGGACGCTGGAAGATATATTAAGAAAGTCTCCGGTTACGGGCATCTTTCTCAATGGGGGCCCCTTTCCATCTGAGGAGAACCTAGTATGTGGTGGAGAGGCTTGCATATCGGAGACTTTAATAGATGAATGAAGGTGGTCTCTAGTGGTGGGGCATCTCTCTGCGAGGGATTCCATGAAGGGGACCTTGAAGGAGGGCTTCTTTACTGGGGAACCCGAAAGATAAGGTTTTTGAGAGGTATGCAAAATGCCCTGTAAACAGGCCTCTCTCTTCATAGGGACCCTGTTGAGGAACCTGCAGGGGGTTCGTTGGCCGGGCTTTTTGAGAGAAAAGTATACCTGGGTGTCTTTCTAGGACCCGGAGGCCATTAAGATTTTAAGTCTGGGGGCCATCTGGAACTGCAGTAAAGGAGCAGGGCTCTCCTGAGTTGATATTAGATTATGGGACACAAAGGGCCCGACTGTAAGGCCGAGGTACATCGGGATCGTAAGGGCTTGAACCCAAAGTTAATCAACCAATCGATCATCGCCAATTAAAGGAGTTCCTCAATAATTTTTTATAAAACATTATTCCGTTAATTTACAAAAAGAAGAGAACTCCACAGCAGCAACTACAGAAATGTATCCGCGGATACCCTGGGATCTGGCCGCAGATCCCGAGCGACTCGCGGAGCACAATTTGAGAACCTCTGGTTCAGTCTATTTAGTGACTGTCTAAGGTGTGGATGGCCGAGGAATCGGGGTTTGATTTCCGACAGGGGCAAGAGATTCATCTGTTTTACAAAGAGGTCCAGATCGCCTTTGGGGCCCAGTAGATACCGGGGCTCTCTAACCTGGAGTAAAGCCGTTGGAGCGCGATGCTGACAACTCAACTTCAACTAATGTCGAGTTGAAGAATGAGTGGCTCTTCCCTTCAGTTTTTCCGGCTGAAAATGTAATTTATCTGCTCATACGATTTCCACGTCTCACCCTTCCTGATTTCATGACTCTAATATACTTGGTGAAAATGTATAGGAATCCCATTACAGCCCTGGACAGGCCCAGAGGGTTCCAGTAGGTTGAGGCTCTCAGATTTCAAGACAGTCGGCTCATGAAGGTGGTAAGGTTGTCAGCCCTACGCACTGGCTGCCTTTACCCCCCCCTCCCCCCAGGAAATATTTCTAGTACTCATTTCTGTCAGAGGCTGAGTCGACTCCAGGAACACAGTGCGGCCGGAAGGATTATGTCAACGAAAAATTCCGATGACACATTCGGGAATCGAACCCGCGACCTTCCGGCTTGTAGCCCAGTGCCTCAACCAACAGCACCACCGCGTGCCCCCAACATACTTGATGAATATTTCAAATGTGAAGCTCCTCATGGTGCAATTTTCTCCATTCTTCTGTCACTTTCTCCCTCTGTACAAACATTCACCACAGCAATCCGTTCAAAAAACCCTGTATATGTTACTCAAAATATGTTTGTAGGCATTTCGAACAGTTTTTCGCTTTTGTAACTTGGTCTTGTTTCCTTGGCAACCAAAAGGATCCTGATTCCTGGTGGCGCCGCCAATTTCTCTACCTCTGGTGGCTATGGAGACGCAGCTCGGCAGTTATATAGTCGCGCTGTGCTGAAAAACAGCCAGGGGAGTTATTTTCCTGTCTGGGGAACCTGCCGGGGATTCGAACTGCTGACCTATCTTGCCAATGGCAGTAAGGATATCCTCACCAACTGCAAGGCTGAGAACGTGGCCCTGCCGCTGAAGTTGAAGCCAGGTCAGTGTCTTATACCATCATTTATATTTGTTTCGGTACACTAACCATCAAAACGCAACAGACATCCAAAAGAAAGGCAATGTAAGTATACCGTAACACGGACACGTTCGCGTAGCCACAGATGCCGTGGAAAAGCAATAAGTATTACATATTCTGAGTGTATGTCTGTAGCCTCTGGTATTCAGCATGCAAGGCGCACTGTTATCTGTAGCCTGTTTGCCTCAATTCCACGTGTCTCATAAAAGGCATCATTTTCGGAAAATGACTTACTGAACACGAAATGTGTGTTTTGATTTTCCGTACTTCTATTCCAAAATATTTCTACTTCTAAGAAGAATTGGGCGAGATAGATAAAATATGTACATAGGTCTTCCGGTTACCCGTTATAATTGCCATATATCAAGCAAACTCGGATTATCTCGACACGGTTCATCGAAAAATACTCAAATGGCAAATTTCATGAAAATCCGTCCAATGGGAGCCAAGTCGTTATATGCGGACGGACGGACGGACATGACGAAGGTAATAGACGCTTTTCGCAGTTTTGCGAACGCGCCTGACAACTCAAACAAACTCCATCCTAAGGCCATCACCAAAGAAATCCGGCACAGTTGTAGACGCACATAGAGGAACATTATTTTATCTGACCAATATTGTCTGTCACTTACTGTGGGCTCGCCAATGGTGTAGCTAGACCGCAGCCATTGGTCGACCCACTCACATGCTCCATGGAATAGCTTGGTTAGACGAAGTAATGATCCCCATATAGGTACGTGACATTTCGTGTGTAAAAATGTTATGGTGTATAGCATACTTGTATTGAAATACTGAAATTAATAAACTACATCAGAAACAAACGTCATGTAAAGTTATCACTGGTTGACACGTCAAAATGAGAAGCTATGCGTTTGCACTTACAATAATGTGATAATACAGTAAGTAGCAGACTTACACGGTTAATCTGACGTTCAGGTGACCGTGCATCGTGTTACATTCTTATAATAAAACCAACCGGATGCACTAATTTCTCAAATTTATTTTTAGAATAAAACTCTACATGTTTCGGACAGTTCCTCTGTCCATCATCAGCAGTTTTTCACTGTACACACAGCAATGGTCTACGTCATACAGGTTTGATGACAGCTTGCTGAGCGTCCTGACGCTGCTTCCCTCTTCCCCACAACCTGTATTTATACGTTTTGATTTAATTTTCACAATTAACACAGATCATATACCCGTACAGCATTAATTGGTTATTCTTTATAATGCAGATGGGACGTGTTATCAGTGAGGTGGACCTTAAATTTATGTACACCTTTGTTATACTATGTGACAAATATCATTTGTGACCTTCTGTCCGCACGTTTATCGTATTAACGTTGTCCGCTTAGCCGATCGCCCACACAGGCGGCTGAGAGGCGAGGCAGGAATTGACAAAAGATATTTGTCACATAAAATAATGACCCTGTATTATTTACAATGTGACGACAGGTCATCCTACCCGCCCGTCTGGTACGGTTATTGGTTTATTGATATCTGTTATTTTTTTATTGATGTATTTGACTGTGAGACATAACTCAAAATTGACTGGACTCTGTGCGTAAAGACGCTGCCATTGGCACACTCCGACCACAGCTTCCTATTTCACTTACCCAGCGCGACGATGCGGGATGTCGCACTTCCACAACCCAACCACATTCTGCCTGATAATACACTTACGTCTTCTTCCGCCGGTAACCTCAGTACCGCGGCACCGGCCGTCAACATCCTGCCATGACAACTTTGCTACAGGACACACCTAGTGGCATGTCCTGCGCACTACTCACGCTAAAAAACTCCGTGGCCTTAGTCCGCACGCGAACTATACCGACAGAGCGGCCGCCGCCGGTCGGCGAAGTTAGTGCCAACTTTTGCAGATAGAGGGGTGTCACATGGTCAGCGCAACGGGTCCCCACAGCCGTTAATCTCTGTTTTCTAGACCTGGAGCCGCTACTTTTTTTCATTCAAGTAGCTCCTCAATTGACCTCACGAGGCTCACGAGGCTGAGTGGACCCC